>Ga0214919_10005200_pt1 | contig 18596 bp, 17 predicted proteins | sample LL1503_MetaG_FD_177994 | JGI IMG/M metagenome (GOLD analysis project Ga0214919, IMG submission 177994) | Freshwater microbial communities from Lake Lanier, Atlanta, Georgia, United States - LL-1503 | ecosystem: Environmental > Aquatic > Freshwater > Lake | place: USA: Georgia | collected...
GGCGCGCTCATGTAATTTGAAAGTCAACATATGAGTCATTGCATTCCGGCAGATCAACTGCGACAACAAATCAGCCACATCATTCAAATGACTGGCAGTGAAATTGCCGAAGCAGAACAAGTGGCCGCCAACTTGGTCATGGCCAATTTAAGTGGTCACGACTCGCATGGTGTAGGCATGGTGCCGCGCTATGTCGACGCGGTGCTTGAAGGCGGCCTCAGCCCCAACACTGGCGTCAAAGTGGTGCTCGACACCGGCCCACTGCTTAACTTAGACGGCCAACGTGGCTACGGGCAAATCACGGGCGTGCAAGCCATGGAAATGGGCATAGAACGCGCCAAAAAACATGGCGTGTGCACAGTGGCCCTCAGCCGCTCGCATCACCTCGGCCGAATTGGTCACTTTGCAGAAATGGCTGTGGCGCAAGGTTTGGTTTCAATGCATTTTGTCAATGTGTTGTCACGCCCCGTGGTGGCACCCTTTGGCGGTGGCGATGGTCGCTTTGGCACCAACCCTTGCTGCATTGGCGTACCCATGGGCAATCGCCCACCCTTCGTGCTCGACTTTGCCACCAGCCGTGTGGCGCAAGGCAAGATGCGCGTGGCGCACAACAAAGGCGAGCAAGTCCCCGATGGTTATTTGATCGACGAGAACGGCCACCCCACCAACGATCCTGGTGTGGTGGTCGTGCCGCAATCTAATGGCATGTTTGGCGCGCTCATGACCTTTGGTGAGCACAAAGGTTTTGGTATGGCCATGGCCTGCGAATTGTTGGGTGGCGCCCTCACAGGCGGCGACACTTGGCACCGTGAAGCTGATCACAGACGTTCTGTGTTGAATGGCATGTTGGTCATGCTGATCGACCCTGTTCGCTTGGGCACACAAGCCTCCTTTGAAAAAGAAGCCTTGGCGTTTGAAGATTGGTTGCGGCAAAGTCCAAATGCGCCAGGCACTTCAGGTGTCTTGACAGCTGGCGAACCCGAACGTGCCGCGCGCGCCGCGCGTGCGCAAAGCGGCATTTGGATCGACGACGCCACATGGGCCGAACTTCAGGCTTCAGAAGACAAGCTGAAAAATCGAAATGCCTGAACTGAAGCTCGCTCGCGCCACCCTGCCTCTGGTTTCAAAGTCAGTTCATACACCCGCATACTCGCCAACTTCTGCCCAGCCGGGTGTAGTGCATTTGGGCTTAGGCGCGTTTCACCGTGCGCACCAAGCCATGGTGTTCGATCAATTGTTGCGCGAAGGCGATATGCGCTGGGGCATTCATGGCGTGGGCATGACCCAACCGGGTTTGGTCAACAAATTGCGCGCGCAAGACGGCTTGTATGCCGTGCGCGTTGCAGGCGCCAATGGCATTGAATGGCACGTGCCTGGCGCGCTATGGCAAACCAGCGTGGCCACCACCGAACGCCAGAATGTCTTGAACGTCATTGCCGCTCCAAGCACTCGTTGGATCACACTCACCGTAACGGAAAAAGGCTACACGCCTGCTTTGGCCCAGTTGCTGATCGATGGCTTGCGTTTGCGCCAAGCTGCAGGCCAAGCAGGCCTGACCATTGCGTCGTGTGACAACTTGCAAGGCAATGGCCACAAACTCAAAGCCATCCTTCATGCAACAGCCAGCTCACAAGATGCCGAGCTGATGACATGGATAGATGCCCGCTGTGCATTTCCTTGCAGCATGGTCGACCGCATCGTTCCTGCGGCCACCGATGAAGTGGCAGCTGCCGCCAAAGAGGCGCTTGGCATGCAAGACGAATGTGCCCTGAGTACCGAAACATTTTGGGAGTGGGTCATTGAAGACAACTTCGTTGACCCAAGCGACGCAGCACTGCTAAGCCGATGCGGCGTTCGCGTGACCTCGCAAGTGCACAGTTATGAAGAAGCCAAATTGCGCATGCTCAATGGCAGTCATTCCGCGATGGCTCTAATGGGGGCCATCACTGGCCGCGCGCACATTGCCGATTGCATTGGTTCAGATCACATCCAAGAATTTGTTCATCGCTTGATGACTCAAGAAGTGGCGCCGCACCTCAGTCGATCAGATTGGGCCGACTACCGAGACGCACTCATTCAGCGTTTTGGCAACCCTTATTTGAAGCACAGCGTGCATCAAATTGCCACCGACAGTTCGCAAAAAATTCCTCAACGTTGGCCGCCTTCTGTTTTGGGTCAAATGGCCAAAAGCCAATCGTTTAAGCACCACGCATTGGCTGCCGCTGTCTTTTTGCGCTACACCTTGGCCAAAGATGAACAGGGTAAAGCTTACGCCCTTAACGATCCTCAGGTCGAAAGCCTGATGGCCATTGGCGCAAACCAAGCCACAGAACCTCATGCTTGTGTGCGTGCCTTGTTGGCGCGTGAAGATCTTTGGGGCAAAGAACTGGCAGCCTCAGAAGCATGGCTTGAGCGCGTTAGTTATTGGCACGACCAAGTGTTGCACCAAGGCGTTGACGCTACGGTGAAATACATCATCCAACAAGACTTCTCATGAAAATCACTGCCGCCCGAGTCATTGTGTGTAGCCCTGGTCGCAATTTCGTCACGCTCAAAATTGAAACCGATCAAGGCCTCACAGGCGTTGGCGATGCCACGCTCAATGGCCGCGAATTGTCTGTGGTGAGTTATTTAGAAGAGCACGTCATTCCGTGTTTGATTGGACGCGACCCGCAGCAAATTGAAGATATCTGGCAATACCTTTACAAGGGTGCTTACTGGCGCAGAGGCCCCGTCACCATGAGCGCCATTGCCGCTGTTGACACTGCACTGTGGGACATCAAAGCCAAAATTGCAGGGCAACCGCTTTACCAATTGCTAGGCGGTAGAAGCCGTACCGCCATCATGTCTTATGCGCACGCCACAGGCCGCGACACCGCAGAAACGTTAGACGAAGTGCTGCGTCACAAAGAAATGGGCTACTTGGCCATTCGTGCGCAAAGCGGCATTCCGGGTCTCAACAAAGTTTATGGGGTGAGTAACAACGGCCGCATGTACGAACCTGCCGATGGCCCATTGCCTGGTGAGCACGATTGGAGCACCGAAAAATATTTGAACCACACGCCCGGCTTGTTTCAAGCAGTGCGCGAAGCCGTTGGGCCCAACATTCATTTGCTGCACGATGTCCACCATCGCCTCACGCCCATTGAAGCAGGCCGATTGGGCAAAGCGCTAGAGCCTTTTCATTTGTTTTGGCTGGAAGACCCTACGCCCGCAGAAAACCAAGAAGCCTTCAAACTCATTCGGCAGCACACCACCACGCCCTTGGCAGTGGGCGAGATTTTTAACAGCATTTGGGATTGCAAAGATTTGATCGAGCAGCAGCTTATTGACTACATTCGCACCACAGTCACGCATGCGGGCGGCATCACGCACCTGAGGCTGATTGCCAATTTGGCCAGCCTCTACCAAGTGAGAACAGGCTCCCACGGTGCCACCGATTTGTCACCCGTTTGCATGGGCGCTGCTTTGCACTTTGACACTTGGGTGCCCAACTTTGGTATTCAAGAACACATGGCGCACAGCGAAGAAATGTTGTCCGTTTTCCCGCACGATTGGCGCTTTGAAAAAGGCATGCTGTATTGTGGCGAGTCACCTGGCCACGGCGTGGACATAGATGAAAAATTGGCTGCCAAGTATCCGTATCAACGCGCGTATTTACCGGTCAACAGACTGCAGCACGACGGCACGCTTTGGAGTTGGTAAAGTTCAAAGAACCCGAGCCAACGAAGCCTGCAAATTCTCAGATGGCAAACGCTTAAAGCCTGAGCGTGCAAAGCGCTGCATACGGCCCATCATGAAGGCCACCAACAAAGAAGCTGTCACTTGCGCATCCACAGTGGGCGTATCGCTTTGAGGGCCCCCATCGCGCAATGATTGCTTGAACGTACTCTCTAGTTTGTCAAACAGCAAGTTCATACGCTCTTGAAGTCGCTCGTTTTCAAACACCAAAGCATCGCCCGTCATGACGCGCGCCATGCCGGGGTTATTTTCTGCAAATTGAAGAATGAGCGCAATGGTGCGAGCCACTTGCGCAGGGCCTGCGGGATCGCGGTCTGCAATTTGGCGCACAAACGCAAACACCGATTGCTCGACAAAATCAATCAGGCCTTCAAACATTTGCGCTTTGCTGGCGAAGTGACGGTACAGCGCCGCCTCACTCACGCCCAACTTGGCAGACAAAGCCGCGGTGGTAATGCGCTCTGCACCAGGCTGCTCCAGCATGCCAGCCAAGGTCTGCAAAATTTGCAGACGTCGCTCACCCGGCTTAGGTCGCTTGCGCGTGGGCGCCTCAGGGGCACCCGACGCATCGTGATCTGGCAAGTTGTCGGAGTTGGATTCTGTGTTCATGAAAATCTCCTGCTCAATGGCTTCGAATCATGGTGCCGAAGGCTTGGTCGGTCAAAATCTCAAGCAGCATGGCATGCGGTACACGGCCGTCGATGATGTGAACGGCATTCACGCCACTTTTGGCAGCATCCAAAGCGCCGCTGATTTTGGGCAACATGCCGCCGCTGATGGTGCCATCGGCAAACAACTCGTCAATGCGTCGCGCACTTAAGTCGGTCAGCAAGTTGCCGGCTTTGTCCAACACGCCAGGCGTGTTGGTGAGTAACACCAATTTTTCTGCTTTCAGCACACTGGCCAATTTGCCAGCCACCACATCGGCATTGATGTTGTAGCTTTCGTTGTTTTCTCCAAAACCGATGGGGCTGATGACGGGAATAAAAGCATCGTCTTGCAAAGCTTTGACCACGCTGGGGTCAATCGACTCGATCTCGCCCACTTGGCCTACGTCGTATTCTTTGGAGGGGTCAGCGTTGTCGACCATCTTGAGTTTCTTGGCTCGAATCAAGCCGCCGTCTCGCCCTGTCAATCCAACGGCTTTGCCACCGGCTTGGTTAATGAGACCCACGATATCTTGTTGAACTTCACCCGCCAACACCCACTCCACCACTTCCATGGTTTCGGCGTCGGTCACACGCATGCCCTGAATGAACTCGCCTTTTTTGCCCAAGCGGTTCAAGGCTGTTTCAATTTGGGGGCCGCCGCCATGAACCACCACAGGGTTCATGCCCACCAACTTCAGCAGCACCACATCTTCGGCAAAGTCAGCCTGCAAGGCTGGGTCGGTCATGGCATTGCCGCCATATTTAATGACCAATGTTTTGCCATGGAACTTGCGAATGTAGGGCAAGGCTTGCGCCAAGATTTCCGCTTTGTCGCGAGGAGAAATGTGAGCCAAAGAATCGTTGTCAGTCATGATGGGCCGTCAAAGTGGAAACATGCAAGTCAGCGCTTGCTCATGGGATGAAAGGCATTCAAAGCCATATTGTGAACACTTTTGGCGCTTTGTGGCTCATACACACCCCTAGTTCACAAAATTTTTGTCAGCATGGCGTCTACGCCGTCTTGCCAGGGTGGCAACTTGAGTTGCAGGGCTTGTTCCAAGCGACTGCAGTTGAGCCGGGAATTGAGGGGGCGCGAAGCAGGCGTAGAAAAATCAGACGTGGGCACTGCCACAAAATCCCTGACCGCATAGCTCAAGCTAGGCTTGATCTGCTTGGCTTTGGCCAACACGTATTTCGCGTAGGCATACCAAGTAGTCTCTCCGGCCGCAGCCAGGTGGTAAATACCTGTGAGTGGCTGCGACGCTTTCAGAGCAAGTGCCGTCACATCGGCCAACAAAGCGGCCCCAGTAGGCGCGCCAAACTGGTCATTGATCACGGTCATTTGTTCGCGCTCTTGGGCCAAGCGCAGCATGGTCTTGGCAAAATTACCGCCCTCGGTGCCATACACCCAACTGGTCCGGAAAATAAGATGCTGAGAACCTTGGTGAGCAATGCCTTTTTCTCCCGCCAGTTTGCTGTGACCGTAAACATTCACAGGGCCAGTGACATCTGTTTCAAGCCAAGGCCTTTGTCCTGAGCCATCAAACACATAGTCGGTCGAGAAGTGAACCAAATAAGCACCGGTAGCGGCGCAAACGCTCGACAAAGCTTCAGGCGCAAGTTCATTCACCAAAAACGCTGTTTGTGAATCTGTTTCAGCTTTGTCGACGGCGGTATAGGCCGCGGCATTGACCACCACATCAGGCCGAAACTCGCGAACCGTCTGCGCCAGTCCATCCAAGTTGCTCAAATCACCACAATGCGAGGTGCTGCTTCGATCAAGCGCCAGCAATTCACCCAGAGGCGCCAAGCTGCGCTGCAACTCCCAACCCACTTGGCCGTTTTTGCCGAGCAATAAAATTTTCATACGGTGCTAACGAGGTGGTTCAAGCCGTGTATTGTTTAGAAACCCAATCGCGATAAGCGCCGCTTTGCACGTTTGCCACCCATTCGGTATTTTCCAGATACCAAGCCACCGTTTTGCGAATGCCCGTCTCAAAAGTTTCTGATGGTTTCCATCCCAATTCTTTTTCTAACTTGCGTGCGTCAATGGCATAACGTCTGTCATGACCGGGACGGTCTTTGACGTAAGAGATTTGAGTGGCGTAACTGGCCCCATCAGCGCGGGGGCGCAACTCATCGAGCAAGGCGCACACCGTTTTCACAATCTCAATATTGGGCTTTTCGTTCCAGCCACCCACGTTGTAGGTTTCGCCCAAGCGGCCGCCTTCCAACACACGTCGAATGGCACTGCAGTGGTCTTTGACATACAGCCAATCGCGCACTTGCATGCCATCACCATACACAGGCAAAGGCTTGCCTGCCAGCGCATTGACAATCATGAGCGGAATGAGCTTTTCAGGAAAGTGCAAAGGGCCATAGTTGTTGCTGCAATTGGTGGTGACCACCGGCAAGCCATAAGTGTGGTGCCATGCACGCACCAAATGATCACTGGCGGCTTTGCTGGCACTGTAGGGGCTGTTGGGCTCGTACTGATGGTGTTCTGTGAACGCAGGGTCTTGCGGGGCAAGGCTGCCATACACCTCGTCGGTTGACACATGCAAAAAGCGAAACTGACTTTGCGCTTCAGCACTCAAGCCATGCCAGTAGCCACGCACCGACTCCAACAAACGAAAGGTGCCCACAATGTTGGTTTCAATGAATTCGCCGGGGCCATGAATGGAGCGGTCTACATGGCTTTCAGCGGCAAAGTTGAGAACAGCACGGGGTTGGTGTTCGGTCAACAATTTGGGCAACAGCGCAGCATCACCAATGTCACCTTGCACAAACACATGCTGCGGATTGTTTTTCAAGGAAGCCAAGGACTCCAAATTACCGGCGTAGGTGAGCTTGTCGAGATTGACGATTTTTTCATCGCTGTTCGCCACCCAGTCCAAGACAAAGTTGGCACCAATGAAGCCTGCGCCGCCGGTAATGAGAACGGACATGTTTTTTCTTTCCAAAACTGTATTTTAGAAGCCTTGGCAGGCATTGCCACAGCGGTTAAAGTGAGGCTTTACCGGTCAACCCCCAGAAGTTCGGAGTTTCCATGGCCCCCAGCACCCCCAAAAAGCCTACTAAAGGCGCATCCAATTCTAGCGAACCCCTGAACAGCGCCGCCTCTAAAGACATTTGGTTAGCGAGTCTGGGCGCAATGGCCCAAGCGCAAGCGGCAGCTCAAGAACAAATGCACGAGGCGGCAGCCCACTTCAACCAAATGACCCAAGGCCTCAGCGCTGGGCTTGTTCAGCCCATGGCCGTCAAGGTCGATCGGCTTGAACATTTGTTTGAAGACCGCGTGGCACGTGCCCTCAAAAGTTTGGGACTGCCCACAGCCCAGGAAGTGGCTGATTTGCAAGAACGTGTGGCTGCTTTGGAAGCGGCCTTGGGTCAAAAAGTGGCGCCAGCAACGGCGAAGGCGCCACCTAGAAAACGGCCTGCGGCCAAAAGCAACAAGACCACGAAGTCTTAGATGATGGTTAAAAAAGCCCCTCGACGCACCGCCGAGCGAATTGCAACAGTCTCTTTAGACTTGTTCAATCGCTATGGTGAACCTAATGTGTCGACCACCCTGATTTCGTCTGAGTTGAACATCAGCCCCGGCAATTTGTACTATCACTTTCCCGCCAAAGACCAATTGGTCAGCCACCTGTTTGACAACTACAAGGCAGACATTCTGAAGTTGCTAGATGCCAGCCAAGATGTGAAAGATGTGGAAGACGCTTGGTTCTTTTTACATTCCCTGTTCGAGCTCATTTGGGAGCACCGGTTTTTGTACCGCGACCTGAACGATCTGCTGTCTAAAAATCGCCATTTGGAAACCAACTTCAAACACATCTTAGAAGTCAAAACTTCATCCTTGCACCAGTTGCTACAAGCTTTGGCCAACCAGGGCCACATTCGAAACGAGCCCGAGACTTTCACCACCCTGTCGGCCAGCATGTCGGTGGTTGTGACTTACTGGCTCAGCTATGAATACGTGCGCAACCCCCGCCACGCCATGGAGCCCGAGAGTGCTGGTGATGCGCTAGCGCGCGGTGCGCGGCATGTGCTGTTGCTGCTGGCACCCTACTTGGAAAATGAAAAAGAGCGCTTGCATTTGATGCAACTGACAAAGGCTTACTCGCCAGATGCAGCTTGAAGCCCTTAAGTAAAACGCGTTTGCGCCAGCTTTAACAGCCCGTCAAAAATAAGACTGTCGACCAATTCAAATTGAATGGCCATGCTGGGTGCCATCTTCCAACCCGCACCACCCGTCATGACGCAATGTGGCTCAATGCCTGTGTGCGCCCTGAGGTGATGCACCATGCGCTCACAGGCCCCCGCAATGGCATAGGTGCCGCCACTGGTGAGGGCATCGCTGGTGTTGGTGGGAAAGGGCCTGACATCGCCCGTTGGCACGTGCAGTCCGGCTGTACCCGACTCGAGGGCGCGCAACATAATGCCGTGCCCTGGCAAAATGAAACCGCCTAAAAATTTGCCATGCTGATCGAGGGCCTCCACCGTGACGGCCGTACCCACCATGACCACCACCAAAGGTTTTTCCAGCCCCTGCGCCAACATGCGATGGCGGGCACCCACCATGGCCACCCAACGGTCTGCGCCTAAGCGGGTAGGATGGTCGTAGCCATTGATGATACCGGCTTCTGCATTGGAAGACACCACCCATTGCGGCGACACGTCCCAAAGCTCCATTTGCTCTTGAACACGCCGCTTCACAGCGTCTCCGGCCACCACGCAGCCCAGCATGTACTGAGGCGCAGCCAAAGTGACCCAAGGCCCATCGGCGAGGGTTTCGATGTTCTCTAAAAATTCCGCGCCCTGTGCCAATACATTGGCTTGGGTATGCGGCCGGTCGTAAAGCGCCCACTTCAAACGAGTGTTACCGACGTCGATTGCCAAAAATGTCATATGCCGATGATAATGATTTTTATGTTCCCTTTAATCAAAATTTCAAAAAGTCTGTCCGCCTACGAGCGCGGCCTTGAATTTGGCAAGGCCAGCGCCCTTCAAGCCCAGCACAGCCGCATCACCTATGCACGATTGTTTGCCACCTGTGGCATCTCTTGGACACAGGCTTGTGAGCGAGCCAAAGCTTACACGCAGGCCATTGAAGCCCTTGACCCTGCTTTGATCACAGAGATGCAGGGCATGGCCGATGGCGCTGCTTTGAAGCTCGAAGACATCTTGGCGCTCAATTGCAGAACAGAGATTTTGCCGCCCAACTTTTTAAGCGATGAGACTCAAGAAGCCGCCTTGGCATTGGTAGTCAACACCGCCATGGGCTTACCCGATTGGACTTTAGAGGCTGATGGCAAAAACGCTTTGAAAGACGTTTGGAAGGAAGGCGAATGCACGTCCTTGTGTGTCAATGCTTTGGGCAGTGCAGATGGCCACGCTTGGTTTTCGCAAAATTGGGACTGGGTGGGTCGGCAACGCCCAGCCTTGGTCATTCTGCAATCTTATGACGAACAAGGCCGTGCTTTTACCACCCTCACCGAAGGCGGCATGTTGGCCAAGATTGGCATGAGCGAAGGCGGCTTGGCCATTGGCCTGAATATTTTGCGTTCGGTCACAGATGGCGCCACGCCAGGGGTGCCTGTGCATGTGGTGCTCAGGCATTTGCTGTCTTGTCAATCTGTGGCGCAAGCGCGTTTGGCACTGGCACGCATGCAAACTCTGAAATTTGGCGCGGCGTCCAATGTCCCAGTGGCTGATGCTTTGGGTGAAGTGGCGTGTTTTGAAATTTCACCCGGTGGTTGGGATGAAGTCAAACCTGTCGATGGGTGCGTGGTGCACACCAACCATTTCTTGTGTGAATCATTGAGCGATCAACAGTCGCCCATGGGCCTGGCTTTGTCCAGCACACCTCGTTTGATCAGTGGTCTGCGTCACGCAGCGGCCGTGAAAAACGGCCAACGCATTGGTTTTGAAGAACTGCAAAATTTCCTGCGCGATGAATCAGATGGCCTCTGGTCTATTTGCCGAAGCCCCGACCCCGCCATACCGCCCGAAGCCCGCGTCGAAAGTGTGGCCGGCATCATCATGTTGCCGCACACACGCTCTATTTGGATTGCGCCCAACGTGCCCAAGTTGGTGGCGTTTGAAAAAATTGCTTAAATTTGTGGGCGTGGAATAGGGCACACAGATTCATAAGCTCGTGAAGCCCTGAGCACCATGGCGTCATCGAACATACGACCTACAAATTGCAAACCAATGGGCAAGCCGTCTTTGGTGAGGCCACAAGGAATGGTGGAAGCGGGTTGCTGCGTGAGGTTGAAGGGATAGCTAAACGGGGTCCAACCCAACATGGCTTCGGGCGTCATGGCTTGTTGACCAGCAGGACGCGCATCAAATGCTGGCACTGACACAGAAGGCGTGACCAACAGATCGTATTTCTGCATGAACTGGCGCATGTGCGAACCCAAAATCCCGCGCTTTGAATTCAATTGCTGCACATCCATGGCACTGAGCTTTTGACCCAGCACAGCTTCGGCTTTGAAATCAGGGTCGGCCAAAGCTTGTTGCTCAGCCGAGAGGCCGTTCCAAACCGAGAGCGCACCTAAGAACCATAAGCCTGTTGTAATTTCCAGCGGGTCTTCAAAGCCCGGATCGACTTGCTCTACGTGAGCACCCAAACTTTGCAAAACTTTGACAGCAGCCTCCACAGCGGCGGCCACATCTGGGTGAATATTTTTGGCATAGCCCAAGGTGGGTGAATAGGCAATGCGCAAACCGCGAATGCCATCTTCTAAACCTACACAATAATCTGTGGCATCGGGTGGCAGTGAAGTCCAATCACGCGCATCGGGCTGCTTCATCACATTCATCATGAGCGCAGCATCGCGCACGCTCATGGTGTGGGGGCCCAAATGCGCCACCGAACCAAAAGGCGAAAGTGGGTAAGCGGGCACCCGACCAAAGCTGGGCTTCAAACCAAAGTTGCCGCAGAAAGCCGCTGGTATGCGCACACTGCCCGCACCATCCGTTCCCACGCCAATTGGCCCCAAACCTGCAGCGACTGCAGCGGCGGTACCGCCCGAAGAACCGCCTGGCGTTTTATCGGTGTTCCAAGGGTTGCGCGTAATGCCTGTGGCAGGTGAATTGGTTTCACCTTTGCAACCAAATTCAGGGGTGGTGGTTTTGGCAAACAACACCGCGCCAGATTCGCGCAAGCGTGCTGTAACAGGTGCGTCGACTTCCCAAGCCTGGTTGGGATCGACGGTACGGCTGCCGCGCAATGTGGGCCAACCACGCGTCAGAATTAAATCTTTGATGGATGCGGGCACGCCTTCCAAGGCGCCCACTTCTGCGCCCCCATGAAGCGCTGCTTTGCGATGCGCTTGCCACTTGGCCTCGCTGGCCTTGGCGCAATTCATGGCCACTTTTTCGTCGACCAATGTGAAGGCATTGAGTTTGGGATTGAGTTTCTCAATGCGCGCCAGCAAGGCCTTGGTTGCATCCACAGGCGATGCTTGACCACTTCGATACAGATGCAGCAATTGCTCTGCGGTGCATTGCGTTAAATCTGTGGGCGTGTTGTGAGCGGTCATGGTCGTGTCCTGGTTTGAGGGCTGAGTTTTTTCCAAGGCAAATCGCCGGGGTCTGCTGCCATGGGGCCGGGCGCCTTGGCCACAATGACTTGAGAAGCAATGGGTGTGAAATCTGCACGGAAGTGGTTGGAACTTTTGGCCACCACAAGCTTCATTTTTTCAGCATGAATGCCAACGGTGCGCAATAACTCACGATCGAGCAATTGCATTTTGCCGCTCACCACAGCCACCAAAATGCCTTCAATTTCCAAGCAAGCACTCAATCCCATTTGAACGGTTACACCCGTCATCATGGGACCTTTCAAAACACATCGGCCATCGCTAAGCGCCTTGACTGTGAACCTGCCTTGCACCGGAGGATCACTGAGCTGGCCCGTAAAAATGGGGACTGCTTTGCCCAGCGCGCAATCGATTTGCGCACCAATGCCTGCCTCGTGGGCCATCTTTGCGGTACCAGGATCAAACATCAAGCCGAGCGCCACCTGACCCGGAAAAACTTTGCCAGCGCCTTGCTGAAGCAAGGCATGCAGCATGCCTGTGGTGTTGCTGTCGCCACCTGCGCCCGGGTTGTCTTGGGTGTCAGCGATGACCACTGGCAAAGATGAGGTGGCTGCTTTGGCCATGGCCTGCACCACCGCTTCGCGAGCAGGCAACCATTCGGGCTGCCAAAGCGAAGGCGGGCTGACCGCTTGGAAAAGTTGTTCAACCACTTTTTCTGCTTGCTCGCCATGTCCCCACACCACAGGTCCACATTCATCGAAATCTGAAGCAGGAAAACCCATGCAAAAACTCAACATCACACCCGAGTCGTGATCGAGTGCCAGCAATTGCTCATAGGCCGTTTTGGCAGGCTCCATCCAAGTGCTTTGCGCATTCAAAGAAATCAAATACGGGAAACGCCGTACATGCATGGGTTCTTTGCGGCCCAACTTTAAACGTCGTTGCATCAGTTGTGCGGCCAACTCACCCGTGTCAGCCATGTCAATGTGCGGATAAGTGCGGTATGACACCAAACCATCACTGAGCGCCAACATCCGCTTGGTCACATTGGCGTGCAAATCGAGGCTGGCAATGATGGGGACGGCAGGGCCTACCAACTGCCGAATGCGCGAGATCAATTCACCTTCGCTGTCATCCGCATTTTCTGCCACTGCCGCACCGTGCAAATCCAAATACACACCGTCCAAACCTTGAGGCAAAGCCCGCCGCACATCCTCCAAGATGGCTTGGCTGATTCGCTCAAACGCATCCTGGGTGACGTACGAAGAAGGTGTGGCACCCGCCCAAGCAGAAGGAACAAGCTCCCAGCGCAAACGCTTGGCCACATCGATGAAGCCAGCAATGGGAATATTGATGCCAGAGAGTTGCTCAATCACCGCCTGCCCGCGCATGAAAGCGGGAAAAGATTCACCGCGATTGAACGCCGTCCAATCGGCCAAGCTGGGCGCGAAGGTATTGGTCTCGTGCTGATAACCAGCGATCAAAATGCGTGTCATGGCAATTTTTGGGTTTTAAAAAACGATGAAAAAATAGCAGGGGGCGCTGCTTCAAATAATTTGCGTGTGTATGCGTGTTGTGGTGAAGCGTACAAATCAGCTGTGCGTCCTGCCTCCACAATTTCTCCTTGGTGCATCACGATCACATGATCGCAAAGCTGAGCGGCCACACGCAAATCGTGCGTGATGAACAGCATGCCCAAGCCCAAGCGCGATTGAATTTCTCGCAGCAAAGTGAGAATCTGCGCCTGAACACTGACGTCGAGTGCGCTCACTGCTTCATCGGCCACCAACACTTTAGGCTCACAAGCCAAGGCGCGTGCGATGGCCAATCGCTGTCGTTGCCCACCACTGAATTGCGTGGGGTATCGGCTAAGAGACTCCACTGGCAAGCGAACTTGTTGCATCAAGGTTTCAGACAGTTGGCACGCTTTGTCTTCTGACATGCCAAAGTTGATAGCACCTTCCACAATGGACTGGCCCACTGTGCGGCGTGGATTCAATGACCGATTGGGATCTTGGAAAACCACCTGCACATGGCTGCGCAAAGGTCTCAATTGACTTTCGCTCAAGGTGGCAATTTCATGATCGGCCCAATGAATCTCGCCTGCCGTTGGATCAATCAATCTAATCAGGCAACGAGCCAAGGTCGATTTCCCCGAACCAGACTCACCCACAATGCCAATCGTTTCACCTGCTCGCACAGCCACGCTGGCCGCCTTCAAGGCATGCGTTTCATGACCACGGCCTAACCAATCTCGGCTGACATACGTTTTTGTAACGGCTGTGCCCTTCAAGATGGCAGCGCCTTGCGCCTCTGGCCTTGGCGGTGGCGGCGTCATGCTGGGCACGGCGGCCAGCAGGGTTTGCGTATACGTCTCACGCGCTTGCTTCAAGACCTGCTCGCAAGTGCCTGACTCGACTGCGCGGCCTTGGTTCATGACCAGCACATCGTCTGCAATTTCAGCCACCACGCCCATGTCATGCGTAATGAACAGCACCGCGCAACCTTGCTCGGCTTGCAGCTGAGAAATGAGTTTCAAAATTTCTTTTTGCGTGGTCACATCCAAAGCGGTGGTGGGCTCATCACAAATGAGCAAAGCCGGCTTCAAAATAACAGCCATGGCAATCACAATGCGCTGCCTTTGACCGCCACTTAACTGGTGCGGAAAACTGCTGTACATGCGCAACGGGTCTGGTAACTTCACGCTTTCAAACACACGCAAAACTTCTGCCTTGCGTTTCTCGGACGACCAATCGGTGTGCGTGGCCAACAACTCATCCACTTGGTCACCACAGCGCATGACCGGGTTGAGCGCCGTCATGGGCTCTTGAAAAACCATGCCCATGGCCTGACCTCGGAGTTCACGCAATCGAGTTTGAGGCGCTTTGAGAAGTGCTTCGCCCAGCAACAAAATTTCGCCGCCATCGGCCTTCAATTCTTTGGCCAGCAGCCCCATGACGGCGGTCGCCATGACAGACTTGCCCGACCCCGACTCGCCCACCACACACAAAGTTTTGCCTCTTTGAATGCTGAGACTGATTTGCTCAATGGCGTGCGATCGATCGGCACCCTTTGGCAGCGCCACCGATAAATTGTTAATTTGCAAAACAGTGTCTGACATCAAGCACCCCGTCTTGCAAATTTGGGATCAAGTACATCTCGCAAGCCATCGCCCAACAAATTCACAGCCAACACAGTGGGCACCAGAAACAAAGCGGGGTACAAAACATTGCCTGGGTATTGACTGAACTGCACGCGCCCTTCAGCCATGATGTTGCCCCAAGTTGGAATGTCGGGTGGCAGGCCCAAACCCAAGAAACTCAAAATGGCCTCGGTCAGCACAGCTGAAGCCGCAACGAAGGTGCCTTGCACAATGAGGGGCGCCAAGGCATTGGGCAAGATATGGCGAAACAAAATGATGTGCGTCGGCGTGGCCAATGCACGGGCTGCTTCAACAAAGGGTTCTTCTCGCAAACTGAGCACCAAGGAGCGAACCAGCCGCGTCACGCGGGGCACTTCCGGAATGGCAATGGCAACCACCACCGTTGAGATGGTGGCACCCAAAGCGGCCACCAAAGCAATGGCCAACAAAATGGCAGGAATGGCCATGAGGCCATCCATGAAGCGCATCAAGACCGCATCCACCGTTCGGAAATAGCCAGCCAACATGCCCATGCCACCGCCCAACACCAAAGCCAACACAGCGGTGCAAGCCCCCACCCCCAGGGACACGCGTGCACCATAAACCACACGGCTGTACAAGTCACGGCCAAAGCTGTCGGTACCCAACCAAAATGTATGTTGCACCGTGCTGCCATCGAGCAATGCAAACTGCCCAGACACACCCACCGCTTTGTTGATGAAATTAGAGTCCATGGCACTCGGATCCACCGTGCCTAAAAAAGGCGCCAGAAGTGCCACGAGAATCATGGTGCCTAAAACCACCACGCCAAATTTGACAGAGCCATTGGCCCACAAGCGTTGCAAGTTATTCATCAGTAAAGAATCCTTGGGTCTAGCACTAAATAACTTAAATCGACCAGCAAGTTAATGAGCACATAACTGACCGAGAACAACAGCACCAAGCCTTGAATGACGGGAAAGTCGCGGTTCAAAACAGCATCCACCGTGAGTGAACCCAAACCTGGAATGGCATACACAGTTTCTGTCACGACCACACCGCCAATCAGCAAGGCAATGCCAATGCCCACCACCGTCACAATGGGCACTGCCGCATTGGCCAAGGCATGGCGCAACAATACGGCAGTTTCAGAAATGCCTTTGGCCCGTGCGGTGCGAATGTAATCTTCTGTCAGTGCTTCTGACACACTGGCCCGAGTGACCCGCGCAATGAGCGCCACATAAATCATGGCCAAGGTCATCCACGGCAAGATCAGTTGTCGCATCCATGCCCAAGGCCCTGCAGCCGAAGGCCCCGAGAGTGATTTGTAACCTTGCACCGGCAACCATTCCAAGCGAATGGCGAACAAGTAAATGAGCAAATAGCCAATGACAAACACAGGGACCGAAAATCCTGCGACTGAAAACCCAGACAACAAACGATCAAGCCATCCGCCCATGCGCCATGCCGCCACAGTCCCCAGTGGCACAGCAATCAAAAGGGCCAAAATGACGGTGCCAAATGCCAAGGACAAAGTAGGCTCAACACGTTGCGCAATGAGCTCGGTGACAGGCTTGTTCAAATAATACGAAAAGCCCAGATCACCTCGAAACACATTGCCCATCCAGATACCGTACTGAACGGGAATAGAACGATCCAAACCCAATTGGACTTGGATCTTGGCAATGTCTTCGTTGGTCGCACTGTTGCCCGCAATCACCGCCGCAGGATCACCAGGGGCCAACCTCAAAATGAGGAAAACCACCAGTGACACCACGAACAGCACCGGCAGCACCGCAAGAATGCGGCGCAACAGGAATTGAAGCATGGCTTAGTTTTTCTTCATGTTCCAAAGCAAGGGGACGCCAGGTGTGATGAGCATGCCCGATACATTGGTTCGCACAGCAGCTGGGCTGATGTATTGACCCAAAGGTGCATGGGTTGCGGTTTCGAATGCCACACGCTGAATTTCAGAGGCAATTTTCTTTTTCTCAGCAATTTCTGTGGTGCGTGCAAAACGGCCCTTCAGGTACTCGAGGCGCGGTTCATCTTGCCAACCGAACCAACCATTTTGACCTTTGGCATTGAGCATGGCCATGGACAGAGGATTGGTAATGTCTCCGGCAGTCCAAGCAGTCAGGAAGATGTTCCATCCACCTTGTGCAGGCGCGTCTTTCTTGGCACGGCGGGCCAACAAGGTAGCCCAGTCCATTTGTTGGAAGTCAACCTTGAAGCCGGCCGCTTGCAATTGTTGCTGCGCGACCAATGGCAATTTGGCAATGGAAGCCAAATCGGTGGGGCGCATCAAAGTGACAGGCGTGCCGTCATAGCCGGCTTCTGCCAACATTTGTTTGGCCTTGGCAGGATTGGCAACGCCCGTGAAATAGCCTGTGTCTTCATCGGAATACGTTGTGCCGCAAGGGAACATGCTTCGGCACAGACGACCCAACTCTGGCACGCCCACTTGGGTATTGATATAAGCCTGCTGGCCCATGGCCACCATGGCAGCTTGCCTGATTTTGGGGTTGTTAAAGGGAGCATGCAAGTGGTTAAAGCGCATGATGAATTGCAAACCTGCTGGCGCGAAGTTTTCTACACGCACGCCTTCGGTTTTCTTCAAGGCGTCCATCTGCTCAAAACTAGGTTGCTCAATGATGTCGACTTCGCCAGCTTTGAGTGCATTGAACTGTGTTTGAGTGTCGCGAATAATGACCCACTCGACGCGGTCAAAATTTACGGGGCGGCCACCCGCCATGGCACTGGGCGCCTCAGGGCGTGATTTGTATTTGGCATTTTTGGTGTACACCACCAAAGCGCCAGGTTTGAACTCATCTGCTTTGAAAACAAACGGACCAGAACCAATGTGCTCTTTAATTTGCTCGGTGCCAGGCGTGGCAGCAATGCGCGCCGGCATGATGAAGGGCACGTTGGAAGAAGCTTTGCCGAACGCATCCAGCACAATGCCGCAGGGTTGATTCAAAATGAGTTTAAACGTATTGGCGTCGGGTGTTTCATAACCCGTGATGAAAGTAGCAAGGACGCCGCCCATGGCGTCACGACTGGCCCAACGTTTCAATGAAGCCACCACGTCTTCGCTGGTGACAGGCTTGCCATCGTGAAACTCTAGGCCAGAACGCAGCTTGAAAGTCCAAGTTTTTTCATCTTTGGAAACTTGATAAGACTCCACCATTTGCGGCTTGATCTGGCCCTTGGCATCTTCTGTGAACAAGGTGTCGTAAATCATGTACGCATGATTGCGCGTGACGTAGGCCGTGGTCCAAATGGGGTCTAGCACGGTGAGGTTGGCATGCGGCACAAAGCGCAATACCTTGCTGTTGGCGGGCTGCGCATGGGCATTGCCAACGGCCATCATGGCCAAACTGAGGGAAAGACTGGCTGCAAAAAGTGAACGGCGTTTCATCAGGGTTTACTCCAAAAGAAAATAAATTGAAATTACAAATAGCTTGGTAATTCCAAGTTCAAAATGGTGAGACTAGAAAACACCCTCACTATAGACCTCTGAAAGCAAAA
>Ga0214919_10005201_pt1 | contig 18587 bp, 38 predicted proteins | sample LL1503_MetaG_FD_177994 | JGI IMG/M metagenome (GOLD analysis project Ga0214919, IMG submission 177994) | Freshwater microbial communities from Lake Lanier, Atlanta, Georgia, United States - LL-1503 | ecosystem: Environmental > Aquatic > Freshwater > Lake | place: USA: Georgia | collected...
GTGTGAAGATGGATAGTAGCAAACCTATGACTGTTCGCCGTCTCGGTGAGGTAGGTGGCGCTCGTATCGCTATCCGTCAACCGAATAGTTCAATGATTGAAATGTTAGAATCAACAGGGAAAACTGCATCCCGTGAGCAATTAGAAAAGAATCACCCATACGCTATTGGCTCTGCTCCACAACTTAGTCCAGAAGATGGACAAGCCCGTCTGGATGCCTACTTTACAGAGCGTGACGTTTCACTTGCCGCAGAGAAGAGCAAGAAATCAAAAGCCCGATCAGAAGCCCGTGCTGCACGCAAGCAAGACCTTCTGCCTAATGCAAAGCCTTCTAAGAGGACAAAGAGAATTGCTAAACCTTCAATATCAACTGATTCCAGTCTGGTAAAGAATCCGCAACCTACTATTCCTAACCCTAAAGCGCCAAAACGCAAAGAGAAGTAAGCATGGCTTCCAAGAAGCCTCGTAAGCCCTCAGTAGGGCGCACTCCTGCACAACACACTGGTGAGCGTGGTGGTGCTCGTTACCGCATCCGTCCAATTGAACCAACTGGAGGGGGTACAATGGGAGGTCTGCTTAGTCCAAGTGGACAAGGTCAGGTGGGCGTGTGAGTAAGAATACTTTTACATCATGGATGAGTCCCTCGGCACCTCCAGGCGGAAACACGCAAGCCGAATTTGGTCCAACACCTGTATTTCGCAATCAAAAAGACTGGCAACTTTCGGGGTACCAGACAGGTGCTGACACACAGTATCCAGACGGATACCTAGGAACCATGTCGGCTAACCGCCGACAAGACAAGATCCTTGGCTCACTAAGCCGTATGAATGCTCGTCAGTATTCACGTGGTGTGCACAAAGGTGAACGGATTAATGCGGGCGATTACATCTGGCCCGATGAGTTTAACTTGTACACTGGACTTCAATTACAAGCACAAGGTAAGAAGTTTGCCCCACCTGGAGCCGAGCCTATTCGGCTTACCAATGACGGCAAAGTCGGACCTCGTGGCATTTCCCGTGACCAAAAGCGTGATGAGGCAACAGAGTTAAGCCTTCAGCGCCAGTCACAACTTAAATCACTAGCACCACCTTGGAGATAACTAATGGCTGACGGACTTAAGAACTATCAAACCTTCACGGGCGAAAACGAAGAGCCTACAGAGGACACCTACGAGGTACAAACACGCAAAAATAAAGGTGGCAAGTACCAAACACACTTTTCTGGTAACAAACCAAACCAAGCCATGTTTTATTACAATGCTCGCAACGTAGGCGCTGGTTACACCAAGCGCATGATGCTTAACGGAAAACTATTCAAAAGGACGTTTGGCTGATCATGGCTGGCGGAAGAGATTCAGGCGGTGACGGCGCCCGTGTTGTAGACATGAAGGCATGGAAGATGCGTAACCACCCTGCTTCAGGCGGTGCTGGTGGTAAACCACCTAAAAAGCCAAGAACTCGTACAGGCGATGACGGTCACTATGAAAGCGCTGATGGTGGAATGTACTACAACACTAGGAATGACGATGCAAATCCATACGGCATGAAGCGCCCTAACTCTGATTGGTACAAAGATTAATTATGGCTAGTGAATACGACGACGATCCATTTGCCAGTACCCCTACAAGTTCTAGTAGGCGTGGTTCACTATTTAATGGCATGAAAGACCATGTGTCTAACGCAGTGTCACAGCACCTTCAACCACTTGCTCAAAACACTTTTGATGCGGCTAAACCTCTTGCAGAGAATGCGTGGGCTAATGCTTCAGAGTATGCAAGCAATAACCCTGACAAGGTAGAAAATATGGCAGGGAAGGCTGGTGGGTTACTTGGTGCCTCCATGGGAGGACCACTCACCGCTAAGTTAGGTAACAAAGCAGGAAGAAAACTAGGGCGTGCGCTTTCCAAGAAGGCTAAAGACACACAACAACCACAGAGTGGCTCATCTGATGCAACCGCTGACTTGGATCCGTTCTCTTAAATATGTCACAAAGTATTCCTAACGCCAAGCCATGGCAGTCACACACAGAGACTCTGGTTGACAACGCTTTGAGGTCGGCTATCTCCGATCCAGAGAGCATTCGCCAGATTCGCCCTAACCATCCTCACCAGTTATTTGCTCCACGAGAAGGATACGCAAAGCAAACAATGGGTATAATGGATGTGTTAAACATTGATCGTTACACCGCTTCTAACCGTTCTTGGGTTTCAGGGGCACCTGTAATGTTCCGTGATGGCACATTTATGGAAGAGAACTTCTCTAGTTCCAGCCGATATTCAATGCAGAGTTTGGGGTAGTCATGGCAGACAACGATTACATTGGTAACATCCAAAGCAACCGTTGGAACTCGCTTAACCAAGGTTACCTTACACAAACCCCTTCTTGGATGCGTGGGCAGTTCAAAGAAGGTCCACAAGTAAGCACTGGGCGCTTTCGTGCAACAACATCGGGTGCAAAACTTAATTGGGGACAAGGTGATACTGCCCCAAGAGTTCATGCTTTTGGCGCAAAACAACCAAATTTGTCAGACCAAATTTCTTCTGGAGTAAAAAACGGATTGGCTACAATGGGTTCAACGACTTCAGAAGACTCAGAGGATTCAACTTATTCAGAAGATTCAACTGATGATGGCGGTTCAAAATACTTTGATGACTTGTTCCCAGAGGACTCAGAAGGTTCAGAGGACTCAACGGATTCAGCCAAAACAAGAATACGAAGTATGATTACAAAGCGTGCTACTTCTCGTGCAATGGGACGAAGCAGGTCATCGGACGAAGGAACCTACTAATGGCTGGCTTTTGGAAAGATGTGTTGAAAGCAGCAGTTGAGACCACTGAAACAGGTCAAGCAATCGCTCAACTTAAGCAAGCAAAGACTGACTATGATGCTTCTAAGACCCCACCACCTCCACCACCTCCTACGGTACTAACACCATTACAAAAGACGGCGGTTGCAGGTGCAGCAGCAGCAAGGAGGCTGCGAGGCACAGGTACTGCACCAGCACCAACTCCTCCTCCTACGCCCACCCCTATTGCTCGTCCTATTTTAAAGATAAGTGCTCCAACAGGTGTTCGTCCTACCATTAAAGTAACTCCGCCTAGAATACTTACCCCACTACAACAGCAAGCGGCTGCTGCTGTTTCTAAGCAGAATCCAAAGCGACCAAATCTTGTAACGCAACCGTCTACACGTCCTTCTTGGGACCCATACAACGATCCAGATTGGCAGCCTGAAGATGTGTCTGCACCTACTACAGCACCAGTAGCAAAAACACGCACACAAACACGTCCAAGCAAACGTGGTTTAGGACCACAGGCTGAAGCGGCTTTTGCTAGTCTGCGACAACATTTAAATAACCAGTAACCCTCATAAATGATAGGATTGTATTATGGCTGTAAATGAAACTCGTTCAATGAACAATGATCTCCGCCTTGGCTCCAAGGACGGTAAGTTTAAGAACACCACACCTAACCGTGGCGGTGACCTTGACCCAACTGACGCCTCAGTGCGTGCTATGGAACTCCAAGCACAATACGGCGTTGTAGAGCGCACACCTTTGGCTAACGCCCCCGAAGCACATCTGCACAAATAAGGATTAGCCATGGCACACAACCATCGCATGCAACCAGTAGGTGAGCCACACCTCAATAAAAGAGCAAAAGTGGCTAAAGCACCGAAAGACCCAAGTTACACACCTCCAAAAGGGCGCTCTAACCTCCCACGTTTGTCAGAAGTGATTGCAGGGCATCTTAATGAGGCTTTGGACGAGTACGAAAATGACTTGCATTATTCTGCTAACCCATCGGCTTCCGATGCAGAAGAAGATTTTCAAACGAGTTATTCTATTGCTCAACCTAAGCGCATGGGTTCTGAACCGCTTGCTCGTGTTTCAGAAATTGACGCAGAGGACATGCTTCACCATTACCGCACGCAACGAGACAAGGGACAAGATCAACCTTATTCTCGTGGAGATATTAAAGACGCATACCGTAATCGTAACGATTACTAACTAGGCTTTACATACAATTACTTATGTAGTAGGCTTCGGCTAGACCGAAGTTAGGAGCACAACATGGCAGCAGACGATCACCGTCTTTTAGTATGTAAGACTCACGCCGTTATGTGGAAAATGAAACCATATGACGGACCAGCAGAATACGATCAAGAGTTGCGTGAACTCTGTGATCGTCACAACGCACAAGTACCTGACCCACACAACTGCAATGCAGTAATTTATCGCACAGACGCAGAGACCGCTAAGAAGTTGGACTCAGAGACCGCCATCAAGAGTGACTTGGCAAAGAATGATGTGTTCATTCGTGACACCCGAGACGAACTTAAAGTAGACGCTCTCAAATGCTTCAGCCGACACAACCGACCTAAAGATGGGTGCATTGACTGGTGCATTGACTCCAAGACAATTGGGCGCAAGACAGGTATCGCCAAAGACAAGAGACAGTACCTTTGCATGTATTGCCCAGCCGCCGAACACTACGCTCATCGTGAGCGCATTGAGATGGGTCTCTACGACGGATGATCATCGTGGCACTTGACGTTCTGTCATTGCCTAGTCTTGTAAGTGATGACGTTGGCGCAAGGCAACCCATCCCTGAAGGCAGGAAATTATGGAGCACATTGTTCACCGCATATAGCGGTCGCATGTCTGTGTTTGCTCCAGGTGTTACCAATCAAGATGGATGCCTCAGTTGGTTAAAACGTGAAGGCTTTAAAGCGTCCACCGTTGATTTCATTTCTGAAAATACAGTTGAAGATAAAGTTGCAAGAATTCAGAACTTACACGCCGCATATGGTCGTATCAATTGGTACATTGATGTTGATCCCAAGGTCGTAGCACGGGTAGCCCATAATGGAATCCCCACACTACTAATGACAGTGCCTGACACTGTTAGACCCGAATGGTCTGAGTCTCGTTTCAAAAGGGAATGGGGCGCAATCGTAGAAGAATCAGATGCACAGGCTCTAGCAAGAGCGGAAAGGAACTGGACAGATGTCTAAAGATAATGTGGAGATGGATTTTGATGAATGGCTCTCTTTTGGTATGGATCATAAGTTTGTAGGACCTCCAGTGTGTTCCACACACGATGGGATACCGACCACTGAGGACGAAGACGGAGTATGGGACGAAGGCGGAGACCCTTGTATCCACATCCTTCGCTTGTATGTGGACAAACTGGAAGCCCTCCTCGTAGAGCAAAACCACAGCCCGTCAATATGGCGCAAGGCTGGCTGGGAAGACCTACCAACCGAAGAATGAAGATCTTCTTTGGCGGAGCGGAGAAGGGGTCATACCGAAAGATGCTCGTGAATGCGGGCGTGCAACGCTATGCCCTCAATTTGACTCACTTCCCCATCCCCAAGAAGAAAGAACTAGATCTATCTGCACTCTTTAATGGTGGGGACATCATTGTCTACACCTCTGAGAATGACGAAGACATGAATCGTTTTGATACCTTTGTCAGGGACTTTGCGGACTCGCTGTACATGGTCATTGGGCGCCCTGATTATGATGGCGCATGGCTGGGTGAGAAGTATTACCCGCTATGGAATGACGAGAATGATTTAGAGCGCTTGGCTTGGCTCTGTCAGAAGTATGGGCGAGCGGCAGTCAGCGACAAAGCGGTCACAGGAAAGAATGTGGCTCGTATTGCATCTATTGCTACTCGTTGGAGCGCCAAGTTGGTAGGCATCACTTCTAAGCCCGACCTCATTGAGCGTATCCAATGGGATACCGTCATCGTAGGCTCTTGGACGAGCGCCATACGCTATGGAGAGACACAGGTATGGGATGGACATGGGTTGCGCAGGTATCCAGCACAACAAAAAGAATCCGCTCGCAGAAAACATCGTGCTGACATCACCAGACTTGGGATTGATTTTGATGCTGTAATGGATGACAATGTATCCGCCGTTGGAACCCTTGCGATTGCCTCATGGCAACAATGGGAGACACATACTTTTGGGGGCTATGACCCGATGAATACCGATGATGAGCAAGAATTCAACTCACCTGAAACAGATCAAACAATTGCTATTCACCCTGATACGCATACCCCCACTTTTCTGGCTTCTGGGGGGTCAACTATTGCTATCAACACCCCAAACAAGCGGCACGAGAATGACCGTGTATTGCTACCAGTGATGGGTATAGAAGCGATCACATCCTTTGGCTCGCAAACCGTTGATACTGAAGGGGAATCAATAGAAATTGACCCTGAAAGAGTGAATGTAATTCGTTACAATGCCGATCCTTTACGACAGTGCGACAATTGCTATTTGAGTAACAGATGTCCTCAATTCAAGGAACATTCAGAATGCGCATTTAGATTGCCGATTGAGATCCGCACAAAGGATCAATTACAGTCCGCTATGAGAGCGCTTATTGAGATGCAAGTAGGTCGTGTTATGTTCGCACGCTTTGCTGAAGAACTAGAGGGACAGGGTCTTGATCAATCTCTATCCCATGAGATGGACAGGTTCTTTAATCTTGTAGACCGCTTCAAAGACATCAATGACACCCGAGACACCATCCGCTTAGAGATGGAAGCCCGAGGGTCTAGTGGTGTCCTGTCTCGTCTGTTCGGTGCCAAGGCTGGAGAAACGAATCGCATGCTGGACGGTGGCGGTATGGGCAGTGGCGCAACCAATGCTCTATATTCTGAGATACTAGATTTGTCCGAAGAGAATTGACAGAACCAAGAATTGAAGGTATCTTATGTTGAAACGTCGCATGGTGTGGGCGTACCAGTACGAAACAGAAACAATGGATGCGAGAGGGCGAGCGGTTAAGGGCACCACGCTTGAACTAGAACCTAACGAAACAAAACCGATCCGTACCGCTTGGTACTTTGCGAAAGAACTTAATGGACAAGATTACGGATGTAGCAATTGATCTAGACGGAGTTCTTTATCCGTTTGCTGACGCTTTCCGTAAATATTGTATAACTGTTCTAGGTCTACCTTCTTCTAAACTACCGTCCCCAACTACTTGGGAATTCTATAAAGAATGGGGCATGGACAAAGCAGAGTTTGAAGAGCACTTGCGTGTCGGTTCTCGTGACCACAACCTCTTCAACAGCATGCCCGCCGAATACAACGCTGACTATGCATGGAATAAGTTTCGTGAGATGGGCGTCACTATTCATGTCATGACCTACCGACCTGTAGAGGCTCACGAGCAAACACGACAATGGCTAGACACTCACGGACTCACACCCGATCACTTATGGTTCCCTATAAGTAAAGGTGCCACCATCCGAGCACATGGCGGTAACTTCATGGCGATTGACGATCACATTGATAACTATCTAGACATGAAAAACGCTGGCGCTCTTTCAGTCCTACACACACAGCCATGGAATACCCATCACTTGGATGCGCTTCGTGTTTCTAACATGCGCAACTTTGCCACCCTTTTAGACATCTACAACACAGACACAGAGGTATACCTATGATGAAACCACCCGTATTCAACAACCGCACTGATGTGCTTACCGAAGCAGACATGCTTATTAATGGTGAACGCAATGATAGTTACGGTGACCCCATTGATGACTTCTCTACAACGGCAGACTTCTGGACGATCTATTTGCGCCGTATTGTTGACCGCCGTCAAGAGTTCTTTTTAAAGCCACATGATGTTGCAATCATGATGATGCTCCTAAAGACATCACGACTCTCGTGGAGTCCCGAGAAGCGAGACCATTGGACAGACAGCATTGGATATGGCGCTTGTGGCTGGGACTGTATCGTTCGTGAGGAGGGCTTGCCTGATGCAACACAACAATAACGCTTACACCGAATGGCTTGAAGAGAAGAGAAGAGAAGACCTGCACAAACCAAGTCCACGAAGTATTGACGCTCGCCGTTATAAAAGCATGATGGACATAGAATTAGAGCGAGAGCGCCAGCGTCTTAGCAATGCTTTAAGTGCTATCCCACAGATGCTGGTGCAAGATAAAGCACCCACCATTGCTGAGTTTGCAGACAAGGCAGAACTTTCCATGGCTGAGGTGCTACTAGACAATTGGGATCAGGTGCTTCAACTTGTTGTATTGAACGAGAAACTTAAAGGTGAAGTCAGTAAGTTGCTACATCAAATAGAACAGATGAGCACCGCTATTTACAGCGCAGTTGAATCCGCCATTCGTCCGATGCGGGACAACCGCATCAATGACGCCTTACCGTCAGACGATTTCTAATTGCCTCAGTTTGAAGATGATTGGAGAGAGCAAGCGCTCTGCAAAGATCGTCACATTGACTTATGGTACCCACCACTAGACACGGATGTCCCCGAGAACTACTACCTCGTATCTCGTGTTGTGTGCAGGCAATGCCCCGTCTGGAAAGAATGTTTAGATGATGGCATTGATGAGAAGTGGGGCATGTGGGGAGGACTCACACCACAAGAGCGCACCGCACTCATAGTTGAACACCCGAAGGCAAGCGTCTTGCGTCCGCATGGAACATGGATGCGGTACAGACAGAGTTGCAGGTGTACAGAATGTGTGGATGCTGAGTTAAAAGAGATTAATAAAATAAATATTGAGGAGATCCCTAAAATGGGGACAACCCCGATTGACTTGGAGATGCTTAAGTTTAGGTTGATTCCCTCTTAACGCAGGTAAACTAGAAGGGTAACGCCCATAGAGTTCTTCACAGAATACTGTGGGCGTTTTGCTTTATCCGCCTATCAAGGAGAGACTATTGTTAGATCGCACGCTAGTTATTATTGGACTTACCTTTACCTCCATCATCACAGTGTTGTTGGGGTTAGCACCAAAAGAACCAACGCCCGAAGTAGCAAAGATTACCTTTATTGACGTAACACCATTCCTCATACTGCCACCGAGCACTACGAGCACCACCTCTACACTTCCTGAGGTAATCCCAGCAGGGATATCAACCGACCACACACAACGATGCCCCAAGTGGGAAGCCAAGTTTCGTGAATATGGTCTGCCAGTTCAGGCGTTTTCATATATCGCCTACAGAGAAAGTCATTGTAATCCCGAGGCATGGAACCGCTACAAGAATGCCAACGGCTCACAAGATTTAGGACTTGTTCAGATCAACTCCAGTTGGAAGACGATCACTCGTAAAATATGTGGTACCGACATCAAAGGACTATTTAATGTTGACTGCAACTTGTCAGTGGCTAAATACCTTTATGACAACGGTGGGCTAGGGCACTGGAGCCTTTAAAGGGTAGTAGACACATCGTACACATACCTGTAGGATGTACCCATGACAAACAACCTACAACCCGAACACCTACTGGGCACCAGCGAACTCGCTGTTGTACTAGGTGTCAGTAAACAACGCATTCACGCCCTACGAAAGAATAAGAAGTTCCCACAACCTATTGCTAACCTTGCCTCCTCACCTATTTGGGACAAACGAGAAGTCATAGTATTCCTAAAGGAATGGCGTCCATGGAAGGTCACACAATGAGTACAGACAAGAAGATCAAACGAAACTACAAGTGTGACGCTTGCGGTGAGGTGCTCACCCTCTTTGTAAACCCCTCAGTGCCTCCTGTACATGCCTGCAAGAAACAGGCGAACCGCTCAGTTGAGTTCACGGAAGTTCAATGAGGATCGGGGTTGCTAGTGGTGACTTCCTGTCTGCTCAGAAGTCCTCGGACGGCGGGCACCATTGGGGAGGATCGGGCTGGGCACGCTTCGGTCAGTACATCGGGCGCATTGACTATGAGGTAGTTGTCGGTGTCCTCACATGGCAGACCGATCACTTCTTTATTAGAGACGAACACGACAACTTGGTAGATGTTGACTGGGTCTTCATGCAACGACTAATGCATGAAAGCCTCCCCGAGCACATGCTCAAGGCACGCCAGTATGGGCAGGTCGTTGTGAATGACCTAGACGATTGGTATTGGGGTCTTGACCCATCCAATGATGCATTCCTCTCTTCGCATCCAAAGTCCAACCCCAAAGAGAATCGCAACCATTACAAAGCCGTGCTTGCTTCCAGTACAGCCGTGACTGTGTCTACTCCGTACCTCGCTGACCGCATCAAGTCATGGGTTCGTTGTCCAATAGTTGTATTGGAGAACACGGTGGAAGTCAATCGCTTTACCCCACATATCCACACAGATAGTTCTGTACCTGTAGTTGGGTGGGTTGGTGCTACGAGCCATCGCTCAGGAGACCTAGAGATCCTAAAAGGTGTTGTGAACCCGCTCATTGTTTCAGGTGTCATCAAGTTTCAACATAGTGGTCACTACGATCACGCAAGTACGGTTGCCAGCAAGTTGGGGTTACATGATGATCAGGTGAATGTCCTGCCAGCCGTTGATGCTGTTCAGTACCCATCACTGCTCAACATGGATGTCGGTGTTGCACCCTTGCGGGACACGCCATTTAACCACGCTAAGAGCGACATCAAACTTCTTGAGTACTCTGCCTCGGGCATTCCATGGATTGCTTCCTCGTTGTCGGCGTACGAGGGCTTGCGTAAAAAGTGGGGGATTGGTAGGACTGCGAGTAAACCTCAGCAGTGGCTCAAGCATCTAGCGGATCTTCGTGACCCTGCTAGGCGAGCATATGAAGGTGAAGCCTTAAGAGAAGCGGTGTGGGCACGAGATATTGAACTCGGCACACACCGCCTCAACTCATTTATTGAAAGTGTTCTTTAGTTTCGTTCGCTGTTCAGTGGACATATTTGCCATCTTCTTGCCACTCCATATTCCATACTGGATGTCGTTCTTGATGGCAAAACGAAGGCACTGGATCTGCACAGGACACCCTTTGCATATCTCTATGGCTTCTCTCTCTGCTTGCTTAACAGCGACAGTTCGGCGCTCATAGAGTCCAGCAAACCACTTGTCGGTGCCTTCTTTACGGCAGAGAGCGAAGTCTCTCCATTCCCCTATTTCAGGGAACTTCAACCCGTGAGTGTCTACATTCCACCAAGAGTCAGAACGGATGTCAGTGGGGGATTGCTCCCCCACTACTACCTCGGACATTACGCCATCACCACATCGTGGAGCGTACGGATGACTTGGCGATCAAACTCATCGCCCTTGCCGTTGAGTGCATTGAGTGCATTGCGCTCAACACGGCTCTCCGCTTTGCCAACATAGTGCTGTTGGTAAGTGTTGAATGCCTGCAACACACCGAGACCCGTTCCGATCCATGGCGCTACTCGTGGGTCGTGCTTGTACAGGTGGCGTACGGCTTCTTGCTTGTTCTGAGCACGGCTCACGGACTGTGGTCGTGCATCGGCGCCCACAACAGTTGGCATGAGGCGCTCTACGATGGCGTCCCATTCTGCTGTAGTCACAACCATGCTGGACAGACGCTCAATCTCGGCGCCGAAGTCCTCTGCCATTGTGTGAATGATGCCGAGGGCATCACGGATGCTCTGCACACGACCGTTGCTGTTCTTGCTGTGTCGTGTCTTGAACTGGCTACCGTCCTCGGAGAGCGCTCCAGCGAGCGTGTTATCACAAACTACCGCAGTGATGCACCGTTTGAAGGTGGTGGCAAGAGTGCCGTTGTGGCTCGTTGTTGCCAACAAGTGTGGACGGAAGTCAAAGCCAGCCTTGGTGCTGATGCTCTCAGGCATCTCAATGCTGACCCAAGCGACTCCACCATTGCGGAGCAAGCCCGCAGAACCGATCTGCAAGTTGCTGTCATCAATGACATTGGACACGGTGTCCAGCAACCATTCATCGTATTGGTGGATGGCGTAGGTGTCCTTGAAGAGACCGAGAGTCTCGTAGGTGTCGTTGCGCACGATTGCCTTGCGATCATCTTGTGGGATGAACTTCATGGCACCTTCAGTGTCACTCTTCAAGTCAGGGACTTGCACGAACACTGGTGCTTCAATTGCCTTCCAATGGAAGAGACGGCGCCTTACATCGGACACAGGAATCGCTCCCGTGTAATGGTTTGGCTCGCCATGCTGGAGTTCTTTCTTTGACCACCATGCCTCACCACGCTTCTCTGTGAACCCCACGAGGATATTCCCCGAGTTGAGGTATTCGTATGTTTCTTTGCTCATTTCATGCTCCTTGTTAGTTTGTTTTGTTTGGTTATTCGTACCACGAGGATAAATCTACCTTCGTGTATTGCTGTTCACAACTTCTATTTAATTTATTTATGGTTTACTTTTGAGGTTGATGACTTGCCCTACCTGTAAGAGCGTCCCGTACTCATCTACGAGGTCATTCACGGCTGTGGAGATATTGCCCCAGCAATGCTGGTTAGCAATTTGCCACAAGGTGTCACCTTGATAAACAATTACTGGCTCCGTATCACACGAGTAGGTGTTCATCCTTTTGTCGTAGTCACGGTAAGCCCACACGGCGAAGCATGACCCTGCTATTACGAGCAGAGTAATGAATCCTCGTGTGACTCTTTGATTAAGGACTTCATAGTTGTTTCTCATATCGTGTTCTCCATCTCTCGGTGTCTGAGTGCTTCTTTGGCTTCTTCTTGTTGCCACAGGTAGTCGGCGTAATCAGTACCTGATGCCACCAAGGCTCCACAAGTGCATGTGGCTTCGCCTTCAGTGTCATCGGGGTACATGGTTACAGTTTCATTCCACAAGCGACCGCATCCAGTTTCACAAAAGAATGCCAACTCTTGATCTATCTCATCCCATGGTGCCCAACCACCAAACGGTCTACGCCGACTCATGACAGAGCCTCATAGAGTTCGTCAAACTCGGTGTCCAACCATTCTTTGAATGTCTTTGGCTCAGGTGTGAGCACCGAGATGCCCATGCTGAACACATTGCTCGTGGGATCAGCCACGATGGCTACAGCCACTGGTGGTACTACTTCACCCGTGAGAACTGAGTCAGCCCACTGGTTGAATGTTGCTTTGCGCCGAGCGATGGGGTCATCCCATCCCCCAGTTGTCCAGCCGTTCATGACATCCGTCCAGCCTTCAATGGTGGTCTCGTAGTGTCCACGCCATTCAGAACTACTGACCCATGTGCGATCAATAGTTAGATCGGTGTTGTACAGGTCATCACCAAACTCGGTCATGCGAACATGGTCTCCGATGTAGTACTTCTTGGTGACACCATCCTCTACAACTTGAACTGTTGATAGAGAACTTTCGTCAATTTCACGACACCCCAAGCAGAGGTAGTCTTCTTTGACATTGCTCCAGCCATAGTCTCCTTCTGAGTCCACGAACTCGTTACATTCACAGCATTTATTCTCTGTGTCTTCGCTCATTACTCTGCTCCTTCTCCGTAGGTGTCTACTTTGATTGTGATGTCTTCATCAAACTCAGATGGAATTGCGGTAATGAAGTAACCGATGCGATTGACCCAGTGGTATCCATCAACGATGTACGAGCCATCATCTCCATCAACCCATGTCCATACCTTATGTGGCTGGGCACTGGCAACCTTCATGACATAGTCACCCTCGGCGCCAGTGTAGTCATACAAGACTCCACCCTCATCGTCTGTCCCCCATGATGCATCTTTGTCAAGATGATTCATGACGGGCTTGTACTTGTCTTCCCATTGCTCCACTGTCATTGTTAGTACTGTCTTATGCATTTGAACCTCCTCAGATTCTTTAACTTAGGGGTGTGACACAGTGTCTTCACCCCGTAGATGCTCTACCCCGATCAAAAGGCAGAGCACCCACGGGATGACACCAGCCGAGGCTGATGGCACCCTATTACTGGCTCGTACGAGCCTCTCAGGACTCGTTTAACGATTCTTCAATCCAATCTAGGTCAATGCTGTAGAGAAACACGAAGTGTCCCTCGGGTGCACGGAACTTGATGTAACCGCCCGAGAAGTCATCTTCAAACTGCTCGTTGACATTGCCAATGTATTTGAGTTTGGCTACTTCTTCAACCCCGTAGTACTCGTTGGTATTAATAGAGGGAATCAAGAGACCCGACTCCACCAAGTCCTTACGAACGGTGTAGTACCCGCTCCCTATTTGAACGAATCGGATCATACGAACACCTCTGCTTTAATGATCTTGGCGAAAGGCACTTCAATTTCACGGAACTCACCTTCGCCATGGTGCGGGCTGTCCTCGGTGAAGATCACCACTGATGTGTCAGTGATATCCATGACATCTCCGATGTACACCCACTGCTCTTGTGGGTATATTTGCACAAGGAGTTCAACCTGATCACCGATGTTGAGACTCAGTGTGTCCATTAGTAGTCCTCCCCATCGTCAATGAATGACTCAAGGTGATGTGAGTCCACGATTGCCCACGCTGGAGCCAGTGGTTGCCCACGCCACAACACACCTTCAGGGAGTGTGATGTTGACATCGGTATCTCCTGCACTCACATTCTCAATCGCCAGTACGCACACATCAAGCATGCTCAATGGTACGGGTGGGTAGTGATTGGATGTCAGGTGCCACGAGAGCGCCTGTCGTAGTTCAATGAGACCGTCCACGACAGCCTCGTTCATTCCCATTGCATTCATGCTTCCCATTACTGTGCCTCCTTTAAGGCTTGTTGATTAATTCGTTCTTCTGCCAAGTTGAGTGCCAACCTCACATAATTAAGTTGCTTCAGTGCTAACTGTGAATCACCGTTCATAAACATGCGGAACGCTATTTCGCTTCGCATGTTCATGAACTTAGCGATCTCAGCCATTGTCATCTCATGAGTCCCAGCCATTACTGATCCTCCGATCTCTCGGCTGTCCATGGTGCTTCAAAGCCCACGCTCTCTTTCCATTTGAGCGCAACTTCTAGTTCGTCCTCATCAAGGCGATAGAACTTGTCAAAGGCGTCTGCCTCGGATGTCGCTTCCACCTCGTAGCCATAGTCAATGGTTTCATTGACTCTTACTATCCACTTGCTCATATCTGACCTCCTCAGGTCTCAGGGATTAATTAATGTATCGGGCATTGAGTGCCCTCACAACCCACAAACAATGTCTGTGGGCTGTGAGCGCACCACGAGCCGAAGCCCGTGATGCACCCGATCAGGATGCGTTATCCACGCCAACAAATTCATTGCTGGACATAGACACAACCGACCACTTTGGTTCGGTCAGGTCGTGGTTCTCGTCATACCAGCCATCATTGCCCCATTGCAAGTTCCGCACCCAAAAGTGCTCCCTGCTGTTGGTGATGCCAGCAATGACATACTTGGTCACTGTGCCACGGAATGTTCTCTGCACGATGTCACCGTGCGCAAGGTTGAGTCTGTCCTTCTTGCTGATCATTCTGCACCCTCCAGTTGGTATGAGACAACGATGAAGTCTCCACCGTTGTTGCCCATAAGTCGCTTCAGTTGCTCCTCGCCATCCTCGCAGTAAAAGAAGATCCTGTCATCTCGCTGTCCGAGAGAATCAAAGTCTTCACTGATCTCGTTGTCGTATGAGCCGAACGAGAAGTACCGTTCGTCTTCCACTCCCGAGTCAAACCACCTGATGACTGCCCATGCACCCATAGGTGCTCCGATGTTGCTCATTGCTACTCCTCCGTTTCTTTGTTAACTTCAAACATTTCGTATAACACTTGCTCTAACACTTCGTTGCCGAGTTCCACGATTCTCTCGTGTACATACCCTTCAACTTCTTCCATTGCTTCAATGGCTTCTTCTTTTGTCCAGTGTGGGTACATTGCTTTCGCATCTTCCCACGACCACTTCACGATAACTTCAGTTGCCATTAGAAGCCTCCTTCTTCTTCATTAATTGATTGGTACAGGTTATTCCAAACCTCTTCGTTCACTGAGTCATACCCGCCTTCGGCGTCAAACTCTTGAATGGCTTTGAGCCATTCGTCTGAGTCTGCCGACAATGGTTCTTCAGGCGTACCTGTAGAGAACAAGTTTGATTCCCACCAAGAGATAGCGATCTCTTCGTCAGGATTGATCTCACTCAACAGTTCAATTGCTTTGCTTACCTTCATTACTTGCCCTCCTTTGGGCTATTGATCTCTGACATGATGTCAGACATCCACTTGATGTTGTATGCGTTGATCTTCTCAATGGTGCTGAGAACATCGGGCACGACTTCGCTTACTGGCTCACTGTGTTCCTTCAAGGATTCAAGGATGTCGTAGAGCGTCTCGTTGGCGTATTCATCCAACAAGTTGACCCAAGACATCTCCTGAACGGCTTCGCTCCAGTGTTCGGCTGATGGTGCCTCGTCTTGACCCGTCTCTTCATTGAGGGACTTGAAATCATTACGATCAAGCCACCTGATGAGCAATTCGTCATCGGGCTGGTACACAGCATTCAACACATTGATTATTGCACTTACTTTCATGGCGCCTCCTCAGGCATTACTTAATTGAACATCGGATGATGTTCTGACAATACATTATCGGTGTGACAATGTATTGTCAGAACACCACGGACTTGCGCCCGTGATGCACTGATGGTGTACCTCCATGAGGACAGAGGCACCCCGATAGTCGCTACTGGCGCCGACCATGATGGCGCCGAGCGCCAATGATCAACCGCCGTTACCGACAATCCCATCAATGAGTGACTGGGTGATACTTCCACCCTCGGCACCCATGTCCTCACCGTATCCCGTGAGTACTGCGGATACGGTCTCGTGCTTTGCATTCAGCAACGCCCACATACGATCATCAATCGTAGGTGCCTCAGCGTTGTTGCTGTCTACAGCCAAGAGCCACCACGCCACGACAGGATTGACCTGTCCAATGCGGTGTGCTCTGTCCTCCGCCTGTGTGGCGGACGAAGGCGTCCACGGCACCTCAGCCATCACGACATGGGACGCACTCGTGAGAGTGAGACCCACACCAGCGCTGTCGTAGTTGCCGATGAACACCTTGGCGTCACCTGTCATGAAGTCATCTACTGCCTTCTGCTTCTCAGCATCACTCATGCCACCGACTACCTTGACCACTCCGTGCTGTTGTAATGCATCGGAGAGACCACTGATGACATCCCTGTGATGACCGAACACGATGACCTTCTCGCCTTGAGCGACAAGTTCTTCTACATGCTCAACCACATAGGGGATCTTTGCGATACCGAGTTGGTGACGCAGTGCATTGAGCCGTGTGATGACCTCTGCTTTGGATGCCTTCTGCCATGCCTCAACACCGCCGTTGGCGATGACGAAGTCACGGAAGTCATTCTCAGCGTGTCGGTATGCCGTGAGGTCAGTTGCACTGATCTCTACAGCAACCTGCGCACGGCGCTTGGCTGGGAGTTCCGTCAACACATCTGTTTTGTTACGCCTCACATAGCAGGTGCCACGCAATTTGTCGTTCAATTCAGTTGTGTTGGTCGCTCCGTTGTACACATAACCCCAGCCGTTGTGGATGGGTTCGCAGTAACGGAAGAGGAACGCTGACTTGCCACCGAACACTCGGTCAAGTCTGCCAATCAATGACAGAGGTGACACCAGTTCGTTGGGTCTGTTCACGATGATCGTGCCCGAAAGCAACAGCACATAACCCTCAGTCGGAATTGACTGAGCGATGTATGCCACGCCCTTGGTGCGTCCACTCTTAGCGCTCTTCAAGCGGTGTGCCTCATCAATGATGAGACAACCAAACTTCCCCGACAACTTCATTGCCCATGTGTTGATGATTGAGTCACCAACGATCACGACATCTGTTGTAGGCAGAGCGCCGACCTTGTTGCCCTTCACGATGGCTACAGTGAGCCATGGTGCGAACATCTTCAGTTCACGCTCCCAGTTTGTGCGAAGAGATGCAGGCACAACGATGAGGACTTTGTGTCCCTCGTTGTTTGCATTCACTGCGACTGCGATGGCTTGTGGAGTCTTGCCAAGACCCATCTCATCACCCAAGATGCAACGCTTCTGCTTGATGGCATAAGCGACACCTGCACGCTGGAATGGGTAGAGAGTCTTGGCGAGGTCTACAATAACCTCGCTGTCATGTGCACTGCTCAGAGCATGGAGTGAAGCGTCAGGCAGTATCGCTGGCGCCACACGCTCAAGCCCCGAGAGTAACGCACTCAGTTCTTCTAATTGTGTATTCATGGTCTTACCTCCTCAGGTAATTTGTTAGTGGACTTGCGTCCTCACAACACACGAGCGTACCCATGTGCTGTGAGCACGCCACACCTCACGGTGTGACGCCCTCGGGCTAGAAGCCCAATCGTTTTGCGCAGTCATTGCCGATGCCACGCTTGCGTGTCTCTTCATCGGTGAGATGCCGACCACATGCACCACACTGCCCAATCTCTTGACCGAACAGCGCTTGTGCTTGCTTACGACCCTCGTCCGTGAGACCTGCAATGCGTTTGATCGCATGCAGAGCACGCTCGCCCGACAACTTCGCATCCTTGTGACCACCAACGACCATGTAAATGCTTCGCTGACCCTTCATGGAAGGATTATGGAAGCCCTTGTTGGTCTTGATGGCGTAGAACACGAGGTCATTGGTGCCCGATGATGTCATCGCATAGAAGCCATCAGCAATGGTGCCGAAGGATTCATTGGTCAACTTGTCGGGGACGATAGCGCTCTCCGCAGAGCAGTCACCTTGCTTGTGGTAGGTAGCCCACTTGCCTGCATTGAGCAATGCGTGACCAGTACCTGTCCGCACTGGATGCCCACAGAGGGCACACGGGTTGGCGTACTTGTTCAC
>Ga0214919_10005202_pt1 | contig 18585 bp, 19 predicted proteins | sample LL1503_MetaG_FD_177994 | JGI IMG/M metagenome (GOLD analysis project Ga0214919, IMG submission 177994) | Freshwater microbial communities from Lake Lanier, Atlanta, Georgia, United States - LL-1503 | ecosystem: Environmental > Aquatic > Freshwater > Lake | place: USA: Georgia | collected...
CTAAAGACTCTGAATTTCTGTGTACTTTTAAGCTAACAAACCGAATATTCCTCGATAGCTCAGTCGGTAGAGCGCCGGACTGTTAATCCGTAGGTCCCTGGTTCGAGCCCAGGTCGGGGAGCCAAAGAAATCAATGACTTAGGCGATTTTACCAGTAGTTGCGCAGCGGTTTCGTGTAATTTTTGTGTAATCGCGTTGAGACAGACAGAGAACCGCCGAGATCCGGTGTAATTTTTGTGTAGTACAGGCGGCACCCGATTGGGTGAAAGGATGCCATCCGGTTTAGGCCGCATACTTCTGATCAGGTTCTTTTGCCACTGAATCTGGGGCCGGTTCACCCCCGTCCAATTGCTTGGCAGCTCCGACCTCGTACCTCTCTGCGAGCTTTGACATCGCCGCCTGGATATGTGCCCCGTTTTGGTGGCTATAGCGCTCAACCATCGATAGATTTTTGTGGCCGCTAATGCGCTTGACGGTCGGCAGATCGACCCCTGCCTGCACAAGGTGAGTAATTGCAGTGTGTCGTAACGTGTGCCGCAACACCTGCTTTGGATCTAGGCCAGCACCCGCAACACATCGCTTGAAGGGCTTATCTAGATTCACCGTGCGTCCATCCTTCGCCCCTGGCGAGGGAAACAACCACGATTCGCCTTCGGAAAGCGATTCGATGTAACTCTTTAAGTACGCTGCCAGCCCCGGTGTGATGGGTTGTTGCCGCGCCCCCGCTTTCGCTTTCGGAATGTGAATGATTAACCTTTCAACATCCACATGTTCACGTTTTATCGTGAGTATTTCCGTCTTTCTCATCGAGGTCTCAAGCGCGACCCGTATGAACGGATAAATCTGCCGACTCTGATCCTGCGCTGCTGCATCGAGTAACGCCGCCACTTGTTCGACGGTCAAGTACATGATCCGGCCATTGTCTTCGCGCAATCGCTTAATTTGCGCAGGTCTATGATCAATCCAACCCCACTCGATGCTCATTGTGAAGAGATGAGACAGCGCCGCGAGCTCACGATTGATGGTGGCTGGTTTTGTCGTACCTGAGAAGCTCGGCTTGCCGCCTGGTCCATTCGGTCGCTTTACTTGCTCGGCACTTCGCAAAGCTTTATAGCGCTCTACATCGTGCGTTGTGATCCGCGAAAGCGGTGTTGAACCGAAAAAAGGAACGAGATGATCCCTAAACCGATAGACTTTCATCTGCCTATCCTTGCCGCCCGTTTCGGCCATCCGCTTGAGGTATTGATCGGCGGCGTCTGCGAGCGTTAGCGCCACCTTCCTACCAGTCGGAAGATTCAGACGCTGTGACTTGGCGTCCTGCCGCAACTTCTCAATCACTTCTTCTGCTTGCGTTCGCGTCGTGCCATCAGACTCACGACCCACGACGCGGTGGATGCGTTGGCGGTCAACCATGACATTTACTGAAAAGACGCCATCGCCAGAGGACTCACGTAAAAAAGTGATCCCGTGCTCTGAAATTGACTCGCCTCGCTCAAGCTTACGGATGGCTTGTCGTGTTAAGCGTAAAAACGATTTACTCATGGCTTTCCTCGTTCAAAAAGGGATATCGATCCAGTCTTGTATCGCTTCGTTGAGTTTTCTCAATGCATCTTCTTCCCCGTTGGCCAACGCTTTGATTTCGCTGAAACATCTGCGGACAAGATCGAGATTGGGCTCACCATTAACGATAAACTCGACCCGCCCACCCTCTTCGGGCCAATAAAAATGAGTTTCGATGATTCTTATCATCATTTGCTCCTCATAGGTGAGCAGATCCGGGTAGTGTTCAGACAACCTTAGCAAGCGGTCCAAAGGGTCTAGATCCCAAAGCTTTTTAGCCTGTAACAGCAAGCTGTCCCCTTCGCCAATCATTGTTTTCTCAAGGGCCGACTCCACCGCCCACTCGATGAAGTTTGCGAGCGATCGTCGCTGCTTTCGCGCAGCAAGCTCGCTCAGATACTTCATGCGAGGATCCATCCGAAATGCAAAGACCTCGGTGCGGCTAACCCCAGGTTTTGATCTGCGTTTTGACTCACTCATTGTGTCCTCTCAATCAAATATTCTCGCAACATCGTTTGTATAATCACACATCGTCGATGTTTTGACAACATGATGTTCCTTGTTTAACGTCTCAATCATTCCAATAACTTCTTGGAGCAACTCGAGATGGATCGGAACATCGAGATTCCCACGATTCAAATGTACCCAGACGGCCGCATGGACGCCGCCAATGCCGCACGCTATGCAGGCTTGGCCACTAAGACGCTAGCGATGATGCGATGCAATGGAACAGGGCCGCGCTTTGTGAAAAAAGGCAGGATTTTCTACTTCAAAGAAGACCTCGACGCCTGGCTCGGAGACGATCGAGCGACCAGCACGGCCCAGGCTCAACAAAGCAAAACGGCAAAGCCCCCTGCCGAAAAGCGAAAAGCCAAGCCAGTTTCGAAGGTGCCCACGCTATCGACAGAGCGCATCCGCGAAATCGTCCAAATCCATCAGACCTCGATGCTGACCCCGGCGCTCGGTGCATAGCGCAAAGCGACTTTCTAGGGGCTGACGCTCAGACCTCCCTGAGACAAATCGCTCGCTCGCTACGTATAAAGCTTTAAACACCCACAACTTAGGTCTCTGCTGAGTTTAGAAAATGGCAACGACACCAGAATTTCTCCTCTTTCCAGCATCAGCGGCTTTAGCCAACGCCCACGCCCCCCTTTCGCCATCCTCGGCCTTTCGTTGGAGCGCCTGCCCGATTTCGCCTCGCTTGGCTCGCACCCTGCCTAGCCCACCCGCTGGCGATGCAGCTAAGGCCGGCACACTTTTGCACAGCACATATGAGCGCAAGCTCTATGGCGGCCCAGGTCTGCAACCCGCTGAGGTTGCCGAGCTTGAGCGCTTTGGCGTGAGGCAAACGCTCGCTGTTTCAATCCTCGATGCCGGCATTGAAGCCACCCAAGCATTGCTCAAACAACACAACATCCGGCACATCGCGCTCGAAACGCGCGTCGACCCAGGTGCGGCAATTGGTCGATCAGATTTTTGGGGGACGGCTGATTTGGTGGGCGTTAACGATGAGGAAAAGACACTTGTTGTTCTTGATTTTAAAACCGGACGGCAACCGGTTGCGGTCGAAAACAACTTACAGCTTCTTAGCTACGCGCTCGGCGCACTCGATACGATCACCTTTGAGCCTTTACGGATTGTCTTAGCGATCGTGCAACCGGTTGCCTTTGGCGCTGCAGCACAAACGCAAAGCATAACGCTCGATGTATTAGATCGATTTGCTGAATGGATCGGTGAGCGCGCTTTCGCAACCGATGACCCAACAGCACAACCTCAACCCTCAGCAGAAGCTTGCCGGTTCTGCCCTGCCCGCTCCATATGCCCTGCTGAGAACTTAATGAAGGAGGCATCGATGACCTAACGATCTCATTTTTCAAATCCTCTTCTTCATGTGGCTTTCTTGACTTTCTTCTATGAGGTTTAATGATGACTGGCTTTAAGTCTTCTATTCAAAGCACTCCGGTGCAACGCGCAACACCCGCAGCAAACGCGCCTCAATTTGCCCTTGAGCGCATCGATCCGATCGAAGTACGTGCCGTAATTGCGTACCCTTCCATTGTCGAGCCTGACCCGAATGCAGGTGGTAAATATGGTGCTCTCTTTCTTATCACTGAGACAGACGACCAAGAGGCGCTCATTGCCTTGCGTGATGCGGTGGTTCAGCAGACCTTTCGCAGCCAACAACTACCAGCCGGGGCACACGACCCGCTAAGGCGCGCTGATGAAAGGTCGGCTAATGGTGAGTATGCCTTTAAGCACCCAGCCTTTCGTGTTCCTCAAGCCATGGTGATTCGTGCTAAAAGTGCCTATCAACCTCGCTGTGTATGGGGGCCTAATGAATCACCGATTGAAGCCTCCGAGATTAACGGGGGCGATCACGCGGTGGTCGAGGTCGGCGCTTATGGTTATAACAATCAAAGCCGTGGTGTGGGTCTCAGTTTGGGTCGCATTTGGCTCTTGCGAAAGGGTGCTGTGCGCATCGAACGGGGCGCTAATGCCTCAGCAGCAGTGCGTCGTATTGATCGTTCAAGGCTGCAATTTGCAGCCAATGACGGCGAGGCCCAAGTCGCTTAAGGCAGCCTAACCCTCGGTGGCAGCCATGCCGCTGAGGGTTGCTCTGTAAAGCCAATCGCCTTGATTAATCCTTCGCAGGGCATCCATCGGATGCAGCGCTCCTCAAATCAATACGCTTTTAATCATGAGTTCTTTGATCAATCCGACGGTGCCTGCTGGTTCTCTAAGACCTTGTGTGGCACTGCGTGCATGGCAGCGCGAAGCGGCAAGGCAACTGACTGAACGTCCCAATTTGTTGCTTGGCGCACAGCCTGGCGCAGGCAAAACAATTACCACGCTGACCGCACTTGTTCACTCCCCCAAGCGCAGCTTACTTGTTGCACCCGAGGTGATTCTGGATAGCGTTTGGGCACAAGAAGCAGCGCGCTGGCAACACACGGCGCACCTTGACTTTCTTATGGCACACCGCTTCGCTGCGCACAAACGCATAGCCATGTGGTTTTCAAGCTCAGGCGATCTTGTGACCTGTACGCCAGACACCTTGATTCGATTACTTGAAGCGGTCCTCAAACACGAAAGGCTTCCGGTTGCCAGGCTTGTGATTGATGAGTCGCAACTTTTTAAAAACCCTCAAGCCACGCGCACCCAGGCTTTGCTTGCCCTTGCTGAGCACCTTCCCACCTGGCTCTTATCCGGTACGCCCACACCCAACGGTGTGCTTGATGCCTGGGCACCTGGCCATCTCTTATCCCAAGGAGCACCGTTTTGGCACTAAGCGCTGCGCTTCACGTAGACCCTGCCGTTGATCTAAGTCCAACTTCTGCTTTTTATCGCTGGAGGCAGCGGCACTTTAGGCAGGCGCATGAGCATGCCTGGTTTGTCAAGGATGCGCGAACCGAAGCGCTGATCCGCAGCGAGCTCGCCCGCTATGCCTATGCGATTGAACTTCATGAAAGCGGTGCTTTAATCCCCGAGCCGCTTTATCAGCGCCTTCACTTTCGTTGGGACAAGGCTCATCGCGAACGCTTAGAAGCCCTTCTTGCCGAGCAAGCGTTCACCCTACCCTGTGGCAAGCGTATCGAGCCCACGACGGATGGGGTGAGGCTCTCAATGCTTCGCCAACTTACTTCAGGCTTTATCTATGCCAATGGGTGCGAAGATCGGAGCGACGATGCGAGTGCTTGTCATTGGCTCTCGAACGCTCGCATCCGAGCGCTTTCTGATTGCGTCGATGGCGTGCAAGGCCCTGTGCTCGTGGCTGCGTTTTTCCGTGCCGAAGTCGATGCATTGCTTAGCCATTTCGGTGGCAAAGCAAAAGCTCTCAATGGGCAAACGCCTGCGGCTGAACGCTCAAAGCTCATTGAGGCGTGGAATCGCGATGCCATTGAAGTGCTGATTGGTGTACCTGCTGCCATGGGGCATGGCATTAATTTGCAGCACGGTTCGTGTCGTACGCTTATTTGGTACACCCACAGTTTTGACTGGGCACAGCGCGCACAAATGAATGCGCGCCTTATTCGCGCAGGCCAAACCAAAACGGTTTCCATCATCGATATGGTGGCCGATGAAGGCATTGATGTTCCTGTCTTACATGCCCTTGAAAAAAAGAAAGCTGGGGAAGCGGCCATGTTTGAGGCGATTAAAGCAGCGCAAGGGGTAGCTGCACCATCAACAAGCGGAGTGGTGCGATGAACACACGCTGTTGCTATGACTTTGAGATCGCACCCAATGTGGCTCTCTTGGGGATAAAAGCGCAGGGTGAACCGGCAGAACACTTAGTCATTACCGAGCCGATTACGGGTGAGATTGCCGCTCAGATTGAGGCACGTTTAAGTGATCGCGAAGTCACAGGGTATAACAATCTTGGATTTGATTCCTACTTATTGGATCGATTACTGCATGGCGCAGGACCCACTGCACTTTTTGAGCTATCCAGTGCCATCATTCAATCAAAGGGGCCTGCTTGGATGGTGGCACGCGACTATGGGGCGCAGATAAGCCCTTTTGATGAGCTTGATCTCATGCACTACACCCCGCGCGGCAGGCTTAAACAATACGAAGCGCGCTTAGGGTTAGCCATTGAAGATCTTCCCTTTGATCCTAATCAACCGCTTGAAGCTTCTCAGATGCCTATGGTGGTTGGCTATCTTGAACACGATCTGCTTGCCACGGAGACGCTTCGTGATGCGGTTGATGGTGATATTCAAGCGCGTGTGATTTTGGAATCACTCTTTGGGGTGCAAGGCCTTCGACGCAAGACCGCGGCCAATGTCGCTGCAAGCATTATCGTTTCAGAGTATTTGCTCGAGCGCCCAGACGTGACCCTTGGCGATGTTCGCTTTGCCGCTGCAGGTATGCGCGATAGCCAATTTGCGTTTTCTGTACCGCAGTGGGTGCTTGAGGGTATTGAAGGCACCCTAGCCTTTGATCTTGCTCAAACCATTGAGGGTACGGTCTTTGACATTGTCGATGGGGTTCGCCAGGCACCCGATCGAGCCTGGCCCAAAGATATCGTGATCGATGAGGCCGATGGCCTTATTGCAAGCTTTGGACTCGGTGGTATTCATACCCAAGATAGCGCTTGTCAGTATAGCGGTCTAAGTTTTGATGTCGCATCGCTCTACCCTCATATTATTTTGCATCCGCAATGCACCCCATCGCATTTGGATGAGGCGCATTTTCATACGGTTTACAAGCGCCTCATTGATCGGCGCCTGCAAGCTAAGCGAAGTGGTGATAAGGCAACCTCCGATGCTTTAAAGCTCGTGCTGAATGCCTGCTTTGGTGCCTTTAACTACCCCTACTCACTGCTCTATAGCCCAGAAGCCTTTTTAACCATCACGGTGAGCGGCCAGCTGTGCTTACTTGCACTGGCCGATCGCATGCAGCGTCTGGGCCGACAAACCCATGGGCAAGGACGCTGCCATGGCACATGAGCGCACGCGGGTTGTTTCGCTTAACACCGACTCGGTCACGCTTGAAGTTCGCGCAGGCGATGAAGCGGCCCTTATGCACATCATCAAGGACTGGGAGGAGCAGTTTGGTTTTGTGATGGAGCGCACCGAGGTGTTATCGCATCGCGGCTTAAATATAAATAACTATCTTGAGCTTGCCCGCGATGAGGGAAAGCCAGCTGACATCAAAAGCAAAGGATCTTTAGCGCACGCACCAGGCATAAGCGCCGATCATGATCGCTTAATCGTTGCGCAAGCCCTTGGTGCATGGATGCGTGAGGGCACAGCCATCGAACAAACGATTAAAGAGGCCATCAAAGCACGCGAAATTTTGCGCTTCACCGAGATGCGATCAGCACCCTCAGGGGGGCTTAAAGCCGATGGCAAACCCATTGGGCGGATCTGTCGGGTGTACCGATCGGTGCGCTGCGATTTACCGGTGCTTACGCGCGAGGCAACCGCTAAGGCATCAGCACAAACCCTTGAAGGCGGTTTTGCGGTGCTCCAAGGGGTGGATTGGCCGATTGAAGACGATTTGGATGAGTCTTGGTATGTGCAACAAGTAAAGCTTTTAATGGCACAAACAAGCATCACCTACAACCCTGAGATGAATGCCAAGGCAAAGTCACTCCAAGCACTTGGGATTCGCCTCATGGCTCGAGGCGGTGCAGCAAGCCGCATGAGTCGCGAGGGCCACGTCGATTCGCAGCACTGGGTGTTAGCCAACGGGCGCAATGTCTCAGGCGATGAAGCACTGGGTCTGCGACTTACCGCGAGCAAAGGTGTGATGGCTTTTAAGGGATCCATCAATCGCCCCGCATCAAGGCTTCTTACCGTATCTAACCGCGAAGGCTTAGCCCTTGAGCTACACGCTTTAAGTGCCTTTGAGGCTAAGGCCATCGCGCTGAATCTTCATGAATCGGCGTGCAGTGCGCCGCAAACCACAGGCGTCATCGAAGTGTTTAATCCCACGAAAGGGATCAGTTTTGAGATCGATGCCAGGGAATCAGAAGCGGTGCCTGCGCCCATTAAAGGCGATGCGCCTAAAGTCATGCTCAATGAAACATCGACACTCGATAACGATCAGTTTCTTCAAGCGATGTTTGGTGACGATTTACCTTTTGCCTTTGTATGCTCGCATCAGATCCCACCCGATCACCCTGATGAACAAAAGCGCCTGGGTATGTGGCAAGGCGGACCGATTGCCTATGCCAAGGGCTTGTATCAATTAGCAGAGCGCCAAAACTACAGCTGCGTGAGCGCCTTTGCGCTTGACGATGAAGGTGTTTACCGACGCCAGCCGGCGCAATTTTTCGGTCTTTATTTTATTGTGCTTGATGACATCGGCACCAAAGTGAGCATCGATCCTCGAACGCTTGGGTTTGGTGAACCCACACTCATTAACGAAACCTCACCCGGCAATCAACAATGGATTTACCGCTTAAGCAACCCGCTGCGCGATCTGAGCCAGGCGAGTTATCTGATGCGGGAGGTGCTCGGTATGCCCGTGCAAGGGCACCTACTCACCGACCAAGGCGCCAAAGGCATTGGTAGGCTTTGCAAACTTCCCGTGGGCTGCAATTTAAAGCTTGCGCTTGCCTCACCGTGGACTAACCGCACGCTTGCGTGGAACCCGGATCGAGCCTACGAAGCACAAACGATTGCAAGCTGGTTTGGTGCTGATCTCAATGACGCCTCACCGATCCGAAGCCCTGAAAAGGCAGCCGAAGATGCATCCGATCACGCCCTGATTGCAGCCTTGCAAGCGCAAGGTTTACTTAAGCGCCAGATGGCCTCAAGTACCGGCTGGTGGGAGATACGCTGCATCCAATCACACCTGCACACCAAAGGTGTTGATTCGGGTGCTGGGGTGAAAGTGAATGCCAATGGAAGCTGGACCTTTCGCTGCCAACATGCCCACTGTGAAGCGCTCAAGCCCCGCGATTTGTATCGCTATTTAGTTGAGCACGGCCATCAGGTCACACCGCCCCAAGCGGCACTGACGGTTTCACGCATTGATCGCTCGGTACTTCAATTTGAAGATGATGCCTTTGCCTGGATGGCACCCGATGACGGGCCGTGGGAGGAACCTTACTTTTATCCCGATCCAGAGCTAGCAGCCGCCTCGCCACCGATCCAAGGGCATGTGGAAAAGCCTACGATTTTTGTAGACCCGGGACTATTGCCTTCCATCGTCAAGCAAAGCTGTGCACTCCTTGATGCCGTGGTTTATAAGCGCGGTGTGCAACTTGTGCGCATTGGTCGCGGCGCAGAACTTGCCGATGGCTTCATGCGCGTGGGCTCACAGCCCGTGCTGTTGCCTGTTGCACGTCAGTGGATTATTCGTGAGCTTACCGAGAAGGCAAGCTTTCAGCGTTGGGATAAGCGTACGCAAAACTATAAGGTCGTTGATTGCCCAAATAACATTGCAGCAACCATCGAATCGGGCACGGATGATGAAACCTTTCATCCACTGGTTGCACTGGCCAGTGTGCCCTTTTTGCGCACCGATGGATCCGTGGGCGATACACCTGGCTACGACTCAGTGACGGGCCTTTACTATGCACCGACCTTAAGCTTTGCCCCTTTATCGGCAAACCCTGACTGGCACGAGGCGCGCGCAGCCCTTGATCAACTCCTTGATCTGGTCAAACAGTTTCCCTTTGCCTCAGAGGTCGCCCGCTCGGTGTTTTTGTGCGATGTGCTCACAGCCATTGCAAGGCCTACATTAGCAAAATCACCCGTTGTGCTTTACAGCGCCACGATGGCAGGGACGGGTAAAACACTCATTGCATCGCTTCCCAATCTGATCGCTTATGGCTATGCCACCACGCACCCTTGGCCGCACGGCAATGATGAAGAGCTCAAGAAGATCTTCACATCGATTTTGCTTGCCGGAGACCCAGTGGTTGTTTTTGATAACGTGCCAAACGGCGCGATGATCAAAAGTGCCGCGCTTTCACAATTTGCAACCTCCGATGATTACGCTGATCGAAAGCTTGGCGAATCGGTGCGGGTGCGCTGCAAAAACCGCACAAGGGTCGTGCTCACGGGCAACAACGTCACCCTTGCCAGTGATAACGCAAGGCGAACCTTGGTGTGTGATTTGCAATTGGCTGTTGAATCACCACGCGATCGCGATGTGGTTTTTGAGCAGCCTGCACTTGCAAGCTTTGTGCTTGCCAACCGCTCACGCTTGATTCACGCAGCGCTCACAGTCTTGCGAGCCTATGCGCTGCATCCCGAGCCCTTAAATCTGCCGCCGCTCGAGTCCTTTGAAGATTGGTCATGGCGGGTGCGCGATGCACTCATTTGGCTTGGGCAAGAGGATCCTGTGAGTGCGGTGCGCTTTGATAACGACGGGACTGGTGAAATTGCTCAAGCCTTTGAAGCAATTGCCAACATGGCGCGTGTGAAGTGCCGCGCGGGTCCTGAGAAAAAGAGCGCTGAGTTTCGTGCCCAAGAGCTTGCGCAATGGGCGTTGAACGCCTCAGGGCTTCGCGACGCCCTTGAATCAGCGGGCTGCAGCGATGCGACAAGCACCGCAAAACTAGGCTATTGGCTGCGGGCGCATCGCAACCGCGTAGCCGGTGGCAAAAGACTTGGGTGTCGCATTGTTAACCATGGCCGTCAGCCCAATCAGTGGTTTATCGCACTTTCTGAGGAGCAAAGCGATGCATAAGTCGTTAGGTTCTGCTCGCTTGGCATCAAAAACTAGGGGGATGAGGGTGATCAAGGGGGATCTTTTATCCCTCTATATAGAAAGTGGCAGTGGCAATTTAAATATATACGGGGAAAACATACCCCCTCATTACCCTCATCCCCCTACGCCCAATTTTTTTCAACCAAAGGGTCTGCCATGAGTCGGATGTCGCGCACCAAGGGCCAAGTCGGTGAGCGTGAGGTGGCAGCTGAGTTGAGCAAGCTCACGGGCCAGCACATCATGCGACGCGTTCGCAATGCAGCAGGCGACGCAGACCTTGAAGGTCTTAAGGGTTGGGCTGTGGAAGTTAAACGCCACAGATCGGCAAGCCGAGCGGATCTGAAAAACTGGTGGCAGCAAGCGCTCAAGCAATCCCAAGGCCTAAGGCCCTTGCTGCTTTATCGGAAAGACCGCGATGAGTGGCGCGCGGTATGGCTTGCGGCAACGCATGGCAGTGATGAGGAAAAGCACTATGAACACACGGTTGAGTCAAACCTTAGCTGCTGGGCGCAGCTTGCCTGGGCGCCCGATCAAGGCGAGCACAGCGATGCTTGAAGGGACAACACCTGCCAACAGCTTTGGTTGGATGGCTGACACGCTCATGGATCTACCCCAGGAGGCGTATGCTAACGATGCCAAAGCGCACCCAAGCCATGGAACGATCAAGCCCGGATCGACGACACACAAAGTTTTAAGCTTTCTTCAAAAGCACCCCACGCGCTGGTATCGCTTGAGCCAAATCGCAGTAGGTACAAGCTGCAGGGATAAGACCGTGTCTTGGGCCTTGCATCAGCTCAAAGCCCAAGGACTGGTTGAAGCCGTGACGCTTAGCCGCCAGGCCAACAGTCGCTATCTGCGCTACTGCATCACGCGTGAATCCACCCTCACCTAAGTGAATCGACCCTCACCTAAGTGAATCGACCCAACCAAGTATGGCAATCAATGCCTTTTCCGCAAAGTAAGGACAAAGTACCGTGGCAAAGAAATATGACCCCGATGGCCCACTTTCAAGCGTTGAGGATGTGTTCGCAACGCAAGTCGCCATGGGCAAAAGCCAAGCTGCAGCCTTTCGCATAGCTAATCCGCGATCTATTCAATGGAAGGAAAACTCGGTGTATGGCAAGGCTTCGCTTCTCATGAACCGAGCCAAGGTCCAGCGAAGGGTTGAGGAGGTAAAAGCCATGATTCGCCTGCGTGCGCTTTGGTCGCGTGATGAGAGCGTTCTTGCGCTCAAAAGCGTGATCGATGAGCCCGATCGCAAAAGTGATGTGGTAGCTGCCGTTCGTGAGTTAAACGCCATGCACGGCTTTCACGAGGCTCAGAAGATTGAGCATTCGGGCTCGATTACAAGCATTGAGCGGCGCATTGTGGATGTACAGGTCAAGGATGGCCGCTGACCGGTTATTCGAGCCAACCGATGACAACGCTCATCTTTGAAACTGCCAAAGTCTTTGCACCCTTGCTGCATCCGGCACGCTATAAGGGTGCATACGGTGGCAGAGGTTCAGGCAAAAGCCATTTCTTTGCAGAGCTCTTAATTGAAGATCATCTCAGACGGCCAGGCTTGCGCTCGGTCTGTATCCGCGAGGTGCAAAAGACGCTTAAAGAGTCAAGTAAGCGTTTGCTTGAAGATAAGCTTGCAGCCTATGCCTTAAACCACGGCCATGGCTTTAAGGTCTACAACGAAGTGATTGCTGCACCAGGTGATGGGCTCATTACCTTTACAGGCATGCAAGATCACAATGCCGAGTCGATCAAATCACTTGAAGGCTATGGCAGGGCGTGGGTTGAAGAGGCTCAAACGCTTTCTGCCCGATCGCTTGCGCTTTTGCGGCCAACGATTCGCCAAGACGACTCTGAGCTTTGGTTTAGCTGGAATCCAAGGCGAAAGACCGATGCGGTGGATCAACTGCTAAGGGGCGACACACTTCCCACAGGAGCCGTGGTGGTGCGTGCTAACTGGTCAGACAACCCTAAGTTTCCTTCGGTGCTTTCAAAAGAGCGCAAAGATTGCCTGCTCACGAACCCTTCCCAATATGACCACATCTGGGAGGGCGGCTATGCCACCGTGCTTGAAGGTGCTTACTTTGCACAAAGTCTCGCGCTTGCCCGCCAAGAGGCTCGTATCGGTAAGCTTGCCGCTGATCCATTGCTCAGAACAAAGCTCTTTTTAGATCTTGGTGGTACGGGCACCAAAGCCGATGCCTTTGTGATTTGGGTTTGCCAATTTGTTGGCCGCGAGATCCGGGTGCTTAACTACTATGAAGCGGTTGGCCAACCGCTATCTACCCATCTTGCCTGGCTGCACGCTCAAGCATTGAGTCCGGCAAATGCTGATATTTGGCTGCCCCATGACGGTTCAACCCACGATCGCATCTTTGATGTGTCTTATGAATCAGCACTTCGCCAGGCGGGCTTCTGCGTTGAAGTGATACCCAACCAAGGCCGCGGTGCAGCGATGGCGCGCATCGAATCGGCAAGGCGATTGTTTGGATCGATATGGTTTAACGAGGCAACAACCACACCAGGCCTTGAAGCGCTTGGCTGGTATCACGAGAAAAAAGACGACGTTCGAAGCGTGGGGCTAGGTCCTGAGCACGATTGGTCAAGCCATGCGGCAGACGCCTTTGGGCTTATGTGTCTTGTGGCTGAAAACAGTTTTCGAGGTGGTTCAAAGCACGGGCTTCGCCGCCGGGGTAGTGCGATGGCGGTTTGAGTCATCATTTGCTTAGACCGGACTTTGGGTAGTACGCAAAACATAACGGTCTAAATGCTACATAAACCTTATTTTTGAGCTACGATTGCTGCTTGTACCGTCGAAAGGAACAAACAGTGTCCGTGACTCTTGCAGCAGTGTTGCGAGCAGCAGTCCTAGCAATGGCTGGATTATCTTCAACACAAATAGCGCTTGCACAGAGCCCAAATGCAGGAGCACCGATGCGATGGGAGCTTGTTAGTTCCTCTCCAAGCGAACGAATTATGATCAACCGTGGACTGCTTGAAGCAACGCCTAACGGGGCAATCTTTTTCATAACGGTAAATCGGATGGAACCCACCGCACAAGGCTCACGATACACGATGGCTCGCCTTGAGCTCGACTGCAAGTCGAGCAGCTATCGTGCACTTAAGGAGTGGAACACGAGCGAGCATGGCCTACAGGGAAAGGATCTCGGGGATTTGGGAGTATTTTCCAAGGACTATGCAGCTGTCTCGTCGAACACAAATACAGCGCTCGCTCATCGGGCTGTGTGTGCCACGTAGCATTTGAAATTGAGTTTATTTGGTGTTAGCTATTGACCTGTTAGTCACAGGCACACCCCTGCAAGACGTCCAATGCTTGATATTTAATGGAATGATGCTTTGCCTACTTTCCAAGTCATGGCACGTGCTTTACCAAGCTCAGCATCAGCATGAACTTGCCACCGTAGGCCCTTACCGACTGGTACGACACCCGCAATACATTGGTTTTGTAGCGATCATGTTCGGCTTTCTGCTGCAATGGCCTACGATTTTGACGGCCGCCATGTTTCCGGTTCTAGTCATCATGTACGTGCGTCTTGCAATTTCCGAAGAACGGGAATCCGAGACTGCCTTTGGTGAGGCATGGCGCAGTTATGCAGCATCCACGCCCAGATTCATTCCTCAGCGCAAGCGGGGCGACCATGACGCAAGCATCTCTCGCAGTCAAGGCCGCTGAACTAACTTCAAGCCTCGGCGCCATCATCCTGGGCGCAGGTATTGCGCTTTTCGGGCCGGACCTCCTGCGCGAACATGCTGGTTCTCTATTGCTTGTAGGGATGTTGGTGCACGCTAGCGGCATGACCCTCAAGTACAGGCTGGAAGCTCGTGAGCGCCCCCCAGTGGTGTGGGAGCGCGCCTTGTTTTTGCTTTGCTGGGTCATGCTGCTCGTACTTGCTGCATGGCTGGCACTCAAGGTAGCCGGGCGCTGAGGCAAGGGCGAGACTTGATAATGGAACACAAGCATTCTGACAACACCCAATATGCTGCGACGCCAAAAGAGTCGCAACCAACACCTCCGCTAGCGGGTGACGAAAAGATTCATTCTCACTGCGCGGCGGATGCACCTAGTCAGAAGCATCCGCAGGAGAAATCGGTGCATGCGGACCACACCGGACATCGAAGCCACGAACAGCATCATGTGTCGGGGTCATCACATCAGCCAGTTACCGTCAAAGCCAAAGGCGGTGACCTGAACGCTGAGTACACCTGCCCCATGCACCCCGAGGTGCGGCAGATCGGTCCCGGCAACTGCCCCATCTGCGGCATGGCGCTGGAGCCCGTGATCGCCACGGGCGAGACCGGCGATAGCGCCGAGCTGCGCGACATGAGCCGCCGCTTCTGGATCGGGCTGGTGCTGTCCTTGCCTGTGCTGGCCCTAGAGATGGGCGGACACCTGCTCGAGATCAAACACCTGGTGGGCGCGCAGACCTCCAATCTGATCCAAATGCTGCTGGGCACACCCGTGGTGCTCTGGGCGGGCTGGCCGTTCTTCGTGCGGGGCTGGGCATCCGTCAAGCACCGCAGCCTCAACATGTTCACGCTGATCGCCATAGGTACGGGGGCAGCCTGGATCTACAGCATGTTCGGCACGCTCGCCCCGAGCCTGTTTCCGCCGGATTTGCGCGGCGAGGATGGGGCTGTGGCCATCTACTTCGAGGCCGCCGCGGTAATCACCGTCCTGGTGCTGCTGGGACAGGTGCTGGAACTCAGGGCACGTGAAAAGACTTCCGGCGCCATCAAGGCACTGCTTGACCTGGCCCCCAAGACGGCAGTACGGGTGTCTGAGGCGGGCATCGACGAGACGGTGCCCATCGACACCATCCAGGTGGGCGAGTTGCTGCGGGTGCGTCCCGGCGAAAAGGTGCCCGTGGATGGGGAACTCACGGAGGGCAAGGGCACGGTGGACGAATCCATGGTCACGGGCGAGCCCATGCCCGTGGCTAAGGCAACGGGCTCCAAGGTCACTGCTGGCACGATGAACCAGACCGGCGGCTTTGTGATGCGGGCCGAGAAGGTCAGGGCAGACACCTTGCTCTCCCAGATCGTGCACATGGTGGCGGCTGCCCAGCGCAGCCGCGCCCCCATCCAGCGCATGGCCGATTTGGTCTCGGCGTGGTTCGTGCCAGTGGTCATCGCGGTGGCGCTGCTGACTTTTGTGGTCTGGCTGTTGTGGGGGCCAATTCCGGCGTTTTCCTATGCGCTCATCACTTCAGTGGCGGTGCTTATCATTGCCTGTCCATGTGCGTTGGGCCTGGCGACGCCTATGTCCATCATGGTGGGTGTCGGTCGTGGCGCGCAGCACGGGGTGCTGATCCGCGATGCCGAGGCGCTCGAGCGCATGGAGAAGGTCGACACGCTGGTGGTGGACAAGACCGGTACCCTCACCGAGGGCCGGCCTCGGGTAGTGCACATTGAGCCAGTAGCCGGTATCTCGCCCGAGGAACTTCTGGGCAAGCTTGCCAGCGTGGAGCGTGCCAGCGAGCACCCATTGGCCATGGCCGTGGTTGCCGCGGCGCAGGAACGCAAGCTGCCACTGGTCGAAGTCACGGACTTCGATTCTCCGGTGGGCAAAGGCGTACTGGGCAAGGTGGACGGTGTGGCCGTGGTGTCTGGCGCAGCCAAATTCCTGGCCGAGCAAGGCATCGACGTGGGCTCGCTCCAGGGCGCTGCGGAACGTCAACGGGCCCAGGCGGCCACCGTGATTTTCGTTGCCCTGGGCGGCCGCCTGGCTGGCTTTGTGGCCATTGCCGACCCCATTAAGGCCACCACGCCTGCGGCGCTCCAAGGGTTGCGCGAGGCGGGTGTGCGTATCGTCATGCTGACCGGCGACGGCCGCACCACGGCCTTGGCCGTGGGTAAGGAGCTGGGCATCGACGAGGTGGTGGCCGAGGTCTTTCCCGAGGACAAGGCGAACATTGTGCAGCGGCTGCGCAGCGAAGGCCGGGTGGTGGCCATGGCCGGTGATGGGGTGAATGACGCCCCGGCCCTGGCGGCCGCCGAGGTGGGTATTGCCATGGGCACGGGTACGGACGTCGCCATGGAAAGCTCAGGCATCACCTTGCTCAAGGGTGACCTGATGGGCATCGTGCGTGCTCGCAAGCTCTCGCACGCCACCATGAAGAACATCCGGCAGAATTTGTTCCTGTCCTTTGCCTACAACGTGGCGGGCATACCGCTGGCTGCCGGCGTGCTGTACCCCTTCTTCGGGTTGCTGTTGTCACCGGTCGTTGCCGCAGCAGCGATGGCTCTGTCGTCGGTCAGTGTGATAAGCAATGCACTCAGACTCAGAACCGTCGAAATCAACTGACTGTCTCTCCCGGCATAAGTCGCTCGGACAGAAAAACTGAGGTTTGCCAGAAGGCTGAAATTTGCGGCCGCGCGAACCTTCGCTATGGGGTCGGCGCTCTATAAATTGCCGCGCAGCTAATCGGTACGTCTCCAACGGCCTAGTTTTTCGCCAACCCCCTGCCGCCGTACCACGGCGAAAAAGTCAGGAGGTTCTGAGACGAAACGGGGTTTGAGACGGATTTCGGGGGTGGGTAGCCATCGGGGCAGTCAGGAGCCCATAGCAAAAAGCCCCGCGTGGTGCGGGCTCTGAGCGCCTGGCAACCCGGCTGAGCGAGTTAGCAGGACTTGTTCTGGCGGGGCAGTAGGGATTCGAAAGTTCACTCAAACCAACTCAACCGCAGCGCGGAGTTGTGAAGGGCTGCTGTACAGGTAAGTAGCAGTGGTTTGTATGCTGCGGTGCCCAGCTAGCGTTTTGAGCAAGTGAATCGCAGTGCCTTTGTTGGCAAGTGTTGTTAAAAACGTTCTGCGCCCGCTGTGGCTGCTAGCGCCTTCAAGTCCAGCCCCCTCGTAGAGCAGGGCAAATGTTTGCGACAAGCTGTTTGCGCTAAACCCAGCTTTTATGCTTTTCTGACTTGCAAAAAATGGGTAGCTGCGGTCCACACACTTTGCCTGGTCAGCATACGATTGCAATTCGGCTTTGAGCTTTGCGCTGACAAAAACAGTACGAGCATGACGCCCTTTAGTCATGTCGGGTAGCAAGCGGATTTCATCTTTTACCTGACCATCGCTGTTTGTCACATCGCTCCAGCGTAAGCAGGCAACTTCACCAATGCGCAAACCTGCCCAGTGCGTGAGCAGCATCATGCTTCTGTTGCGGGCAGCATACTTGCGTGTGTTGATGTAGTTCAGCAGGTGCTCAATTTCTGATGCTGTGAGTGTTTTTGCTTGTGCCATTTCGTCTCTCCTAAATCATGTGTTTGCGTTAATTGCATTGTGTTTTCACATATTTATCTGGACAACCTGAGTCCGTCCAAAGTGGCGGGTTTCTGGGCAAGAGCAGGCTGGAAAGAACTGGTTGTGGATAACTTTTGAGTGGTTTTTTTCTTCAATGATTTCAACGCTCAAAGCTAGAAATCTTTAGAAACGTTACTTTTTCGTGATTTTTTTTGGATAACTCACGCGAGCTGTGGATAACCAGCGCAGATTGGCGAGCAAGCCCTACAAGCGCTGATCTGGGTTCTCAGCACCCAAAGTATTCGGGCTCCGAAATCCGCGTGTTGTAGGGCGTTTAAGCGCGTCGTTTTTTGCAGATCAAGAGCTGCGTATTCCAGTGATGTTGACCAATCAGTCCAGCAACGTGACCAGCGCGTCCAGTTGTATTGACCAATTAATGTCCATCTCAGACATTACAAGCTTTTTGAGTGCAATCCACCAATGTGCCCTGAAACGCTTTTTGATTTCAAAGTTGCTTGGCGTGGATGTGCAGATAACTCAGCAAGAATGCCGCATTGGTTTGTTGCCCGCGCTTCCATACAAGTTTCGCGT
>Ga0214919_10005203_pt1 | contig 18584 bp, 20 predicted proteins | sample LL1503_MetaG_FD_177994 | JGI IMG/M metagenome (GOLD analysis project Ga0214919, IMG submission 177994) | Freshwater microbial communities from Lake Lanier, Atlanta, Georgia, United States - LL-1503 | ecosystem: Environmental > Aquatic > Freshwater > Lake | place: USA: Georgia | collected...
TGAGACACTTGACAATGCAAAAATTTTATGCCCCGACAAGTGTATGATTTATTATACGCGATGGATGGGGATGGGGACATTGATGTTGATAACAATTGTGATGATTTTGTATATTCACTACAGATGCAATGCGTATATGGGGGCGACGGGAAATTTAAGTTGCAAGGCTATCAGCCTTTAAAAAAGGCCGAACCCCAAAATCGGTTCAATATTTTGATATATTTTTATATATCAAAAAAGTTGCCCATTACGTGAATCGAACACGTGATCTTCAATTTACAAGATTGACGCCTTACCACTTGGCCAAACGGGCTTCTATATTTTTGCACGCTTTTAAATAGCTTTATAACTTTATATTTTTAATTTATTTTAATTGATATTTAAAAATATAATATTCTATATAGAAGCGAGAGTGGTGAAGTGGTATCACAGGAGTCTTATGAGCTCCTTTCCCGAGTTCGATTCTCGGCTTTCGCATCGTTAATTTATATAACCTTATAAATTAAGATTAATTATCATTTAATGATACCACCTATGTTTGTAGATGAAAAAAGTTAGATTTTATGTCTTAAAGGTTATTTAAAACATATATTTATAAACTAAAATGCGAACAATTGGTGTAGCGATTCCATGTTATATTTATCATTTACAAAAATTGAAAATTTTATTAGACTCAATTCAAGCTCAAACATTAAAACCGACACATGTTGTTGTTAGCTGTTCCTCGACGTTGCCTGATAACAAAGATGTCAATGACATTCGTGAAAAATATACGGATTTTAAACTAGATATCATGACTACCAAAGAACGTAAAAATTCCTCCGAAAATCGCAATATTGCATCACGGCATTTACATACAGATATTATTAGTTATATGGACGCAGATGATATAATGCATCCTCAGCGCCTTGAGTTTATAACATCTGCATTTCAGCAAACAGATTGTCAACTTGTTTTACATAGTTATACCAATCGTGTCATCAATGCGTCATTGTATCCACATGCTGTTTATCATTATGGAAAGCTTGCACCTGCGCCATCTAGGTGTGCCGTACATATCGATGATTATAGACTACCAATTCATCATGGTCATTCGTCTATTCTAAGAACTGTGTTTGATCGAATCCAATATAGAGAAGAAAGTTCTTTTAACAGAATTCCAGGCGTTCAAGGGTCAGGTGGATGCGAAGATTCTGTATTTTGTAGCGACGTTTTGTTAGATGTTCGCGAAAAAAATGTGTACATTCCACTTGAATTGTCTTTTTATTTTGAAGAAGGGTATACGTTTGTATCCAAAGACGAATGAAAAAGCAAATTTATAAAATTGAATTTATAAATTTAAAGCATTAAACGTTTAAACAAGAAGCAAACCAAGAATTAAATATGTCAAAGTTATCAAAGCAGATCGATTCCATTATTCTCGAATTTTGCGAGACCATTGCTCAAAAGTTTGGATTGAACAAGATGGACGTGTACGCCTTGTGGAGCGATGACCAGGCACCTGTATCCTCTTCCTCTTCGTCTGAGAAGGGGGAGAAGACTGAGAAAACAGCATCTGCTGACGTGTCCGAGATGACACCGGAGAAGGTGTTGACGTGCACAAAAGACTACTTGATGGCGTATTGCAAGTCCAAGGGGTTGAAGCAATCGGGCAAAAAAGAAGAAATCATCCAACGCGTGCTTGATTCGCTAAAGGCATCCGGGTCGTCTTCATCTTCGTCGGCATCCGCCGCATCGCCGGCTGTAAAGACAAGCACTAGCAAATCCAAGGCGTCGGCACCAACTGCGCCTGTCTTGGCAAGCGTTGCAGAGAAGTCGGGCACATTAGAGATTCGCCGAAACAAGTTTGGCAATGAAGAGCATTTTGAGTCGGGGCTGGTGTTTAATAAGGAGACAAAGATGGTCATCGGCAAACAAAATCCAAATGGAAAACTAGACTCGTTGACGGATAAGGACATTGAAACATGCAAAAAGTACAAGTTTTTATACAAGCTTCCCGAGAATTTAAGTGTTGACAAGGGGTTGCAAAATGTAAAGGTGGACGAGCTGGATGAAGAAGACGAAGAGGAGTTGGATGAAGACGATATTGAGGAAGAGGAGGAGGATTTAGATAACGAGGTGGATTTGGAGGATGACTAAGGGGCGGGATCCCGTTCCCGCGCGACGGGTTTAAATTAGAGTTTAAATAAAAAGTGAGTTTATTATTGACATTTAAATCAATAATAAATAAATAAAAGGGAAAGCGAAAGATGTCGGTGACATGTGACTTGTGCGGTGGTCTTGGCAATCAACTTTTTATGATTTTCAACACCATTCGTTATGCACGCGAACATAACAAGCCATTCTGGTTTAAATACACGACAAGCTTTCCAAACAATACTACACGCTACCCATACTGGGATACACTCTTTACACACTTGCGCCCCTTTGTAAAAGACCAACCCTATGAGCAAGACACCGTGTATATAAAAGAAGACCATCTTTTTTCATCCACAAACCCGGTTGTCTTGCAAGGCTACTTTCAACGCCCGCACTATTTTAGGGAATATTATGACACCATTTACAGTTTGATTGGGCTTGATGAAAAAAAACAACATGTGTTAAAAAAAATAGGGCCCGCAGACCTAAACGCGACCAGTCTTCATTTTCGTTTGGGAGATTACAAAAAGTACCAACAATGTCATCCTATTTTAGGCTACGATTATTATCAAAAAAGTGTTGAAAGAATAGTAAGTGACACACAATGCACACATTTTCTGTATTTTTACGAGGATGAAGATCGTGACTATGTCGAAGCAACTATTCAGCGATTAAAAGACGAGTTTAAGGCTACACAACAGCTTGATTTGACGTTTACATCATCAAAACCTTTTGGCTTCGATGATTGGGAAGAGATGTTGCTGATGTCGATGTGCAAGCACCATATCATCGCAAACAGCACATTCAGCTGGTGGGGAGCATATTTAAATGCAAATGGGTCTAAAAAAGTGATTTATCCAGAAAAATGGTTTGGGTTTATGGAGGATATGTCAGGGCGATTCCCAGAGGAGTGGATTAAATTATAATTGTGAAAACGATTGAAGTAATAGTTCCATACATACTTTATCCGATCGTTGTTCAATAATTACTTTTCGGGGAGTGTATGATTCAAGCCTTAACTGGATAAGTTCAAGTTTTTCTAAAAAATTATCTACTGTACATTTTTCACCACATTCATTTGTCCAATACGTTGCAGATGTTGATTTTAACTGTTTTTGTCCAAGAAAGTTAGAATAAACCATGTTATGTCCATTGTATTCATCAAACATACTTGTTGCATCAAGAACCAACATTGGAGTATTTGTCATCATACATTCTTGAAATGCAAACCCTTGTGATTCATGACTTCCAATCCATATACAAAATTTTGATTGCCGTAAGGAGTATAAAAAGTCATCATTTAAATAAGATCCGTACGAAAATACTCTATAATTAAGTCCTTTATTCGAGACACTTGAGATGACATTTTCTAGTAAAGAAGGATGTCGATTTTTAAAATAAATAATACAGTCATATACAGATGGGATCACACGCTCATATAATATGTCATCATTTACACCAAATGGAATGGCTTTTATTGGGATAACAGACTCTTTTACAAATTCTCCATAAAGTTCTGTGACCCATTCAGATAATGATGTATAAATACATCTTTTACTCCAGTCTTCATGTTGTTTTCCATCGATCCAGCTATTATTAGGAAATACAAAGAAATTTGGACCATATAAAATAAATACTTTTTTAGGAATTTCATCAGGCGATACAAATTTTATAGGTAACCACAAGTAATCATAATCATCTTGTTTTAATCTATTAACATCTTCTGTACTTTCAAAATTAATTGACAACACTTTACACATCCGTTGTATACTTTCATCATTTTTGTGATGAGATCCAGATGGATATTGAACAAGTTTCTTATTCATTATTTAAATATAATACAATTATTTAAATAATGCTAATTTCTTTGGATGATCTCGTAAAAAAATATTCCATAAAATTTAATGGCATTTTGCATGTTGGAGCGCATCATTGCGAAGAACTTGAACTATATGAAAAGTATCTTCAACGAGACAAAATTCTTTGGATCGAAGCACTTCAAGAAAAAGTTAATCATTGTAAATCATTGTATCCTAATCTTCTTATAGAACAGGCTGTCATTTCAGATAAAGAAGAAATTGTTACATTTAATATATCAAATAATGGACAGTCTTCTTCTATACTTGAATTTGGCTTGCATTCTACGTTTCATCCTCACGTGCATTATGTGAGCAGTTTTTCAACAACTACTAAAATGTTAAAAGATATTATATGCAAGTATGATATTCCTTATAATTTTTTAAATTTGGACATTCAAGGAGTTGAGTTAAAAGCGTTAAAAAGTATGGAGGCTTATTTACCTTCAATTGATTATATTTATACAGAAGTAAATTCTGACTATGTTTACAAAGACTGTTCTCTTGTTACAGAGATTGATGAGTATTTAAAAACATTTGGATTTCATAGGGTAGAAACCTCTTGGTGTGAAAATTACAGATGGGGAGATGCATTTTATTGTAAAATATAATTACAACATAAAGAATACATTTATTAAAAATGAGTATAACAGCAATAATAAATATTTTTAGAAGAGGACACGTTTTGGATGAGCAAATAAATGCTATAACTCAACAGTCTGTGCCTCCAAAATCAATAATTATTTGGAATAATGGAAATAGAGAGATTGACTTGACAAAGTACAAAAATAATCCTTTTTTTAAAGTATTTGACTCTAATTATAATTCTGGTGTATGGTCAAGATTTATTATTAGCCAATTAGCAGATACAGAGTATATATGTATATTTGATGATGATACCATTCCTGGAAATAACTGGTTTAAAAATTGTTTAAATTGTATGAGTGAAAAAGAAGCTTTATACGGAACGATAGGAGTTGTATTTAAAGATACAAATAAATATGATATATTAAGAAGATATGGTTGGGATTGTGCAAATTTTGGTAATAATACAACATCAAAGCCTGTTGATATAGTAGGTCATTCTTGGTTTTTTAAAAAAGAATGGATAAGTTATTTTACTAGAGAATGTCCAAAAGTAAACGAGTATTTTAGCGTCGGTGAAGACATGACATTTTCATTTATGCTTCAAAAATATGCAAATATAGCAACATATGTCCCACCGCATCCATCTAATGATATGTCTTTATTTGGATCAATCCCAAAAACTGCATTTGGCTATGGATGTGATGGCAATAGTGGGTCAAATGTAAAGTCTACTTTTGATGATGTATTTAGTGACTTGTTAAAGGCTGATTATCGTTTAATGATAAAAAGACAAAATGCAACAAGTACAATGGACTTTAATTATTTTTTGAATAAAATAAGAAATTGTGAACCATTTGCATTAATTCGACCCGCAGATGGTGAATTTCATATTCTACAAAATAATACTCTTACAAACATTGATAACTGGACTTTTACTAAAGATGGAAAATTGTATAATGACTTGACTTCTGCTATACATTTGGCTTCAAAAAAAAATTGTTATGTTGGTATACCTTGTGGATGCTGCAATTTTAGCATGGGAAAATGGTATATTTCAAATTTCAAGCTACATCCTTCTTATACAACTTTTGCAAATGTTTTTGTGAATAAAAACTGGAAAAGTTGGATTAATTTTTTATTAAATGAAAAGATTGCATTTACTTTTATAGGCCCTTATGTTTTGCCTAACAATTTTTTAGTACAAAATTATATAAATATTCCATTATATTTAGTGAATGAATGGGACTCTAAAGGTGATGAATATTTAACCACAATCTTGACTGAAATTAAAAAAATTAAAAATCGAATAGTTTTGTTTTCAGGAGGACCTATTTCAAAAATATTAATTTCTCATGCATGGAATATTCATCCTTATAATATATACTTGGATGTTGGTTCAAGTCTTGATAGTTTTATGAAAGGCTCTTCAAATAGGCATTATTTAATAGATAACGATCCTTTATCACAACTAGAATGCAAATTTGATGGCAATTTAATTGAGATTTAATAAATTTGACAGTATTTCTAGTGGTTATTTAGCTAACATTTTTATAAATATATTATTTTAGTAAATGATTTCATGGTTAAATGTATATAATTTTTAATAAAAATTATACAGTCAACTCAGCCATTAAATATATACAAAAAAGAATAACTAAAAACAACTTAATATGTTATATAGTTTTTCAATGCTATTACCATCTCCATATTCGTATCCAGGAAAACACCTAATAGAACAGTCTATATTAATAATATCTTCTGTATCAATACATTTCATATTAGATGAAGAAATGGAAGATCTTTCCGTAACTTTTCGAAGTACATAAATATATTTGCCTAAAAAATTAGCTTCTTCTTGTATTCCTCCTGAATCTGTTATAACAATTGAACATGATGACAAAAGGCTAATCAAATCATTATGATTCAATGATTTAGAAATATTAAAATTAACAGGAATATCTTTTATTTCTGATAAAATTTTTTGTAATGATGGATTTGGGTGAGATAAAAAGAAAAATTGATAATTAGTTTGCTTTAAAGCAAGCCTTGTTAACTCTATAACAGAATTTTTAAATCCATCCCAATTTTCTCTACGATGTAAAGTAACAAGAACCTTTTTTTCGTGTGATATTGGAATAGAATAACTTTTTACTAAATCAAGAATTGTATTTCCAATAACGTAAATCTCACCTCTTACTCTTTCCGATATCAAAAATTGTTTCTCAACATCCGAAGGACATAAGTGTATATCTGTGATTCTTGAGACCATTTGTCTATAGCCTTCTTCTGGAAAAGGATTTTCTAAATCATATGTTCGCATTCCAGCTTCTAAATGAATGCATTTTTTTTTCATTTGAAATGCGCATAACATTGAATAAAAAACTGTTGCTGTATCACCTTGACTTAATAAATGTGTAGAATCTTTAATAATTTCTGGAAGCTTTTGAAGTATATTTGAACCAATATTTGATATTCTGTCTGCACAGTATTCATCTATAGACAAAATCACATCAGGATATCCCTCATCATCTAATGTATGCTGAGCTATTTTCACTACTATAAGTCCCAGGCTTTTATTTTTTTTCAATTGATCAATAAGCATTTTAAGCTTTAAAAATTCGGGTCGAGTTCCATACACAATAACAAGTTTCATTTTATAAAATATCTATCTTATAAAATTGTATTATTTTTTATCACTAAATCTTAACAATTTGTATTTATAATTTCTTTCCAGTTCTTCTCCAAAACACTTGCAATGATTAAAATCATCTATTTTTGAGTGTACGACTATCCTTCTAAACAATAATAAACAAATACTCATTTAAATAAATTTAAATAATTAAATGAGTATTTGTTTATTATTGTTTGCAAATTCAATTGCAGAAGACTATCTATATATTACACTTGATAGATTAAAACAGTTTTTCCCAAAAATTAAAAGTTATATGGGAATTGACTCGTCTATAACTTTAAATAAATTAAATAAATTTTATACATTTGATGAAATTATTATTTATAACCAATCTGATACATGGACAAAAAAAATGAATTATATATTATCATTCATAAAAGAAGATTATGTTTTTTTATTAATTGATAATAATATATTTGTGGACATTTTTAGTGAAGAAAAGCTAAATTTGTATATTAATACAATAGTTAGAAATAATATTGATCAATTACGTATGTTGCCAAGTGCAGTTACACTCCCATCTATATCTAACAAAGATAATATCTATAAAAATAACGAGTCATCATATGTCTTTTCAGTACAACCTGCAATATGGAAAAAATCTACTCTTATTGATATTATGGAAAAATTTCTTAATGTGGATTACAGAGAAATTGAGTTAACAGCAACACCTTACGCAATAAAGTTTAATAATTATTTTATTTACACAGAAAAGGATATTGAATATAATGAAAAAAATTTTTCATTTGGTTGCCCAGTTATTCATGCATTAACATTTGGTAAATGGGTAAATGAATCAGAATTTTATAAAAAATGTTTGGATCATATATTTAAAGAATATTCTGTTAAAAATAATAGAAAATTTTTATTAGACTAAAAACATCCCATTATTTTTATATACATTTACAATATTTCCTTGTTCTGTATGGTGATGAGTAAAGTATATTTCAATATTATTTTCAATTAATTTATCAAGGCAAAAACTGAAATCTTGCAAAGCATCTTCAAATGTAACAGGACTTTTTTTAAAATAATTTTCTTGTAAAAATATTTCAGTGCATGTTTGTTTATCTTGTGCTTGAAGTATACTTCTGTATTTTATTAAATTGTCTATTTTTCCATATATCATATAATCTAGTATATAATAATGATTTTTAGCATTAAACCATGCGATGCTTACTATTTTTTTTGTATTTTTTTCTTGAAATATTTCAATACATTTTTTAATGTTATTTATATAATTATCTGTTCTCATAACAAAACACTCTTCATATCCATGTTCTTTTGCTATCTTTAAACCTTTACAAATTGTTGTATTTGCACAATTAATATTTTGAAAACCTCTAAATTCCGGGATTGTATTAAGGATAATATCGACTGTTTTTAATTTTAACATTTCTATTTTTTCTGTATCTTCTGTATTCCATGTAGATATTATTGTTTGATAATTTTTAATCATTTCATTTATATATGGCATACATTCATTATACAAAGGACCACATATTAAAAGTATACTTTTCATTTATAGTAATAAACTACTATTTAAATATTTAATATAATTAAATGAGATATAACTGTATTTTTTGTGATATTAAATTAATATTAAATTTTTCTATTCAAAGTCATGAATCTTTTTCATCAAATAGTTATCCAGAATATTATCCTTTAAAAAATTTTTTAATAGGACAATGCGATAAATGTTACAGCCTTCAATATATCGATCTTATTAACCCAGAACTTCTTTATAAAAATTCTCATAATGATACGTCAGCTACACCAACTTGGAAAAAACATCATGATGCTTTTTTTCAATTTTGTGATCAGAATGTAGTTTATAAAAATAATATTTTAGAAATAGGAGGTGCTCAGCTTATTTTAGCAAAAAAATTTACAGACATCTATACAGATATAAAATATACTATAATCGATTTTATTGAAAAAGATACAGAAAATGATAGAATATATTTAAAAAATGGAAACTGTGAAGATTACAAATTCAAGGATGAAACTATCATAATGAGCCATGTGTTTGAGCATCTTCATAATCCATCTACATTTCTAGAAAATATTTCAAAATCAAACGTTACAACACTCATTTTATCTGTGCCAAATATGCAACAATTACTACTTGAGGATAATATCAATCTGATCAGTATAGAACATACATTTTATTTTACGCCTATTCATCTGTTTAATTTATTTGGAAAATATTCATTTCAGTGCACAAAACAAGTAAAGTTTATGAATCATTCAGATTTTTTTTGTTTTGAAAGGACATGTAATCTATTCAAGGAAATTTTATATGACACAACACACAATACTTTATTAAATACTTTTTTTTCAAGACGTAAAGAACGTTTTGATTCTATACTTTTTAAAGAAACAGATACAAATATTTGGATTGTTCCAGCAGGCCATTATGGATATGTTATTTACCAAGAATTATTGAAAAGAAATATACATAAAAATGTAAAAGGATTATTGGATAATGATAAATCTAAGCAAAACAAATATATTGCATCGTCTTCTTTATGCATTCATCCATTTGAAACACTAAAAACAGAAATAAATCCTACTATATTATTGTACGGAGGGCCTTATACACAAGAGCTTAAAACACAAATTTTAAGCTTAAATGTAAACTGTTCTTTTATAACATTTTAGTTTTTATAAAAATCTTATTTAAATGCAATTATAAATAAAAATGACAATTACAACATTTTTATTTGATATTGATGGTGTTCTTGTAGATTTATGCGAGTTGCATCGTAAAATTTTTATAAAAGTATTTAATGACCATAATTCCGTATCAATTGATTCCGATTTTCATGATAAATTTCTTGAAGGACTAAGCACTCGAGAAAAGCTAAAAAAAATAAAAACTCAGTTGTGTCTAGAAATAGATGAAGATCTTATCTATACAAAAAAGCAAGAGTATACTCTATACGAACTCCAAGCTTATCCATTTACATCCCGTATAAAAGCTGTATTGGAATGGGTTAAAGATCAAGGTATCCGAATTGGAGTCTTTACAAACTCTATACGCAATACGCTTGATATAGTTTTAAAAAAACTTGATATTTTACATTTAATTGAATATTCGCTATCAAATGAAGATGTCCAAAGACCAAAGCCATCTCCAGATGGATATTTAAAATTGATGGAGATAATGAATGTTACCCCGTCCGAAACACTTATTTTTGAAGATAGTTTATGTGGACGAACTGCTGCATACAAATCCGGTGCACACGTAATACCTATTGTAAATAGTTTAGACATAACTGTATCTTTTCTAGATCATTGTAGGGTATATTTAAAAAGGCCACTGTCTTTAACAAAACTAAGAATTGTTATTCCGATGGCAGGACTTGGCTCTCGGTTTCAAAAAGACGATTACATTATCCAAAAACCATTTTTGCCAATGATAGGGGGAAGGCAATTATGGGAAGAAGTTGTTGAAAATTTATTACCAAAAGAAAAGGATGTTCGAGAAAAAACAGATGTTCACTTGATTGTTAGAAAAGATCAAATGCATTTGTTTAAAAATAAACCAAATTTGTACATTCATACAGTTGAGACATTAACAGAAGGACCTGCCTGTACTGTTTTAACGTTAAAAAACATCATTAATGATGATACCCCATTAATTATTGGTAATAGTGACCAATACTTGGAATGGAATTCCGACGAATTTTTATCAACTTTATTGCATCCTGATTACGATGGATGTATTTCTACTTTTTATCATCCTTGTCCAGATGACTTAAAATGGTCATATACCTCATTGTGTCAAGATGATATGGTAAAAGAAGTTGCTGAAAAAAAATACATTGGACCATATGCAACAACAGGAATTTATGCTTGGAAAAAAGGGTATGATTATGTTAAATATGCTGAAAAAATGATAGTGTATAATGATCGAGTTAATAATGAATTTTATGTCTGTCCTGTCTACAATTATGCAATAAAAGATAATAAAAAAATAAGGATATTAAATTGTTTAAAATTTTGGGGTGTTGGAATACCCAAAGATTACGTTGATTTTATTGATCATCACAAAGATCTTTCTCTGTCTGAAAAATACGAGAGTTTATGGTGCAAATGGGGTTCTAGGCTACCTGTATGTCAACCAGATTTTTCAAGTGATAAATCGATCTGTGCTGCAATGTGGTGCAAAGGAACATTTCGTATGACAAGAGCATTGAAAGATTTTCAAAGCGCATTATCAGACTGGAATAACAAACTTATATGGTATGATATAAATGAATCAAATGAGGCTATTCTTCATCATACATTTTTTCAATTTCATACATTTGGAATAAAACAAGATGAAAAACATCATTATATCCCATTAATCAAACAGTGGTCTTTAAAAGCTCGTGATGAGATGAAAGATCTACCACCTTACTATCTTTGTTTTAATGGCATTGCTCCCTCTAGAACAGGTATTGTTTTGTGTGGATATCCACCAAAAGATTATAATGATGTCAGGCAAAAAATGCGAAATGTGTACCCTTGTTCTGAGCCACATTCTCAAGACATTTATCATGTTACCTTGGCACGTTGGGTTAAACCACTTGATGAACACGAATTTTCTCAAATAACACAAATTATGAAAATATTTCAACATTCTTATTTTGGATTGTTACAGCCATCCGAATGGAATTCTGGATTTTCTACATGGTGTATGAAAGAAAATACATTGGATATAATTGAAAGATGGAACACGCTTCCATCTCCTTGGATTTTGCATCGTGGAAACAGTAAAGGACCTTCTAAAAGTCTAGAGACAGAAAATAATCCAGCCATACTTTATAATCTTATCAAGGAAGGATGGGATGTAGAAATTGATGTATGGAAAGTAAAAGATAACTTATATCTTGGTCACGATTCGCCCCAAACTTTAATTGATTTAAACGAGCCTTTATTATCAAGCCCAAGAACTTGGATTCATTGTAAAAATTTGGATGCCTATTTTTATTTTCGTGACCATCCATCTACAAACAGTTTTCATTTTTTCAGCAATGATAAAGATGATATTGCGATTACATCTAAAGGTATTGTATGGGGTAACATTGATATTGAATTAAATAGTACTGGATCTATTAAAGTTATCAATACAAAATCGATCAATGTAAAAGCTGGTGTAGGCATTTGCATTGATTGGAAACCATCTTGCTAAAATTGAAATCTTCTTTTAATAATTTTAAATAAATAAAGAAGATAAAGAAGATAAAGATGTCAACCGAACCCATTCTCGACGAATCCAATAGCCGTTTTACAATGTATCCAATCCAATATCAAGGCCTCTGGGATCTTTACCAAAAGCAACTCTCATCTTTTTGGAAGCCCCAAGAAATCGACTTTTCCAAGGACTATGAAGACTTTGTTGAGCTTTCCGTTGACGAACAACATTACATCAAACGTGTTTTGGCTTTTTTCGCCGCCAGCGATGGCATCGTCAATTTTAACTTGTCCAAACGATTTTTACAGGAAATCAAGATTATGGAGGCAATCACATGTTACACATACCAGATGATGATTGAAGGTATCCACAGCGAAACCTACTCATTGATGCTTGACAATCTTATCAAGGACCCGACAGAAAAAGACTTTCTTTTCCAATCCATAAAGACGGTTGAAAGTGTAAAAAAATTGGGCGACTGGGCGATGCATTGGATTGAAAGCGATCTGTCCTTTGCACACCGCGTGGTTGCCTTTGCCGTCGTCGAAGGCATTTTCTTTAGTGGCGCATTTGCCAGCATTTTCTGGCTGAAACGATATAAAAGCAATGGCCGTTTGTTTCTTCAAGGTCTTGTAAAAAGCAACGAGTTTATTGCACGAGATGAGGGGATGCACGTGCAGTTTGCGTGTGAGATTTATAAATTGTTAGAGACAAAATTGAGCAAGGAGGCGGTGTTTACGCTTATTGACGATGGCGTGAAGGTTGCCAAGATTTTTATGAAAGATGCCCTGCCTATTCGCTTGCTTGGGATGAACAGCGACAGCATGGAGCAGTACATTGAGTGTGTGGCAGATCGCCTGTCGATGGACCTAGGGTACAAAAAGATGTACAACACACCCAATCCGTTTGTGTTTATGGAGACGATCGGTATGTTGGGCAAGTCCAACTTTTTTGAGAGTCGCCCAACGGACTACCAATCGGCGTTTAATCAAGACAATAAACGCACGACAAATTTGGAGACGTTTGAGGACGATTTCTAAGTTTCAAATAAATTTATAAATTTAAAGAGGTAAATTTATAAAAATGGAAACTTATCCAGAATCGACCCCAGACATCTATTATATAAACCTTGATCATCGAGAAGATCGACGAAATCATATTTTGCACCAGCTGGGAAAAATTAACTATCCTAAACATAAAATAATTAGGGTGTCAGCAATAAAAACAGATTTTGGAGGATTAGGGTGCGGACGCTCTCATATCAAAGCATTGGAACAGTTTTTACAGACAGATAAAGATATGTGTATTATTTTGGAAGACGATTTTACATTTTACCAGAATACAGAACATTATTTTCATCAATGTATTGTAAGACAAGAGGGCTTGCCAGAAAACTGGGATCTTGTAATGTTATCATCGAATACGATAAGTGAATCTTCATTTTCAGACAAATTTAAAAAATGCAACGATGCTCAAACGGCGTCTGGGTATATGATTCATAAAAAATTTGCACCAACATTGCTAGAAAATTTTAAAGAAAGTAATTCTAGACTAAATAGCGGTCATTCATATGAAACCTATGCCATTGACCAGTATTGGAAAAAGTTACAGCCTCATTCAAATTGGTTTATATGTCATCCTAAAGTGGGATATCAGATGGAATCCTACTCTGATATTTCTAAATTTGTCGTGAATCATGGCTGTTGATATTTGATAATTGTACTATTTTAAACGATTTGCATGAATTGGATTGTGTGGCCGATTTGAATGACTTGCAGATGTTACGCCTTCTGGGCCACAATCTTGTGTTTCACTTATTATTTCTGTACCATATTTATATCTAATAATAGACCAAATAGATTGATCGTGTCTATTTTCTGAAAATGATGGATCATTTGGAATAATACTAGGTTCATCATTAAGTAAATGATAATTACAACATGTCTCGTACCATTCTTCTACTATTTTTAAAATAGTTTTGGTTTTTTTAAGAAAGAATATTCCACCAACAAGTTGACCGTATTCTTTTTGGCTATCATCTGCTTTTAAATGTTTAAAAATATCCATTTTTGTCCACGATTTCTGTTTATAACTCATTCTAAAAGATAATATACCAGAAGCACTGTTATTGACAATGTTTATGTATTCTAAAAATTTATTTATACCCGATTCAAGCAAACTACAACCAGCATCCATATAAAATAATATGTCATTTTCATTTATACGCCTTAATGTGTAAAGAGTTATAAAAGATTTCCATATCCAGTACCCATAACCTCTTTTATTTTCAAGGATAAATTTAGAATGTTTATCCCAAAACTCATGTATCTCCATCAAGTCTGTATCTTTTACAAAGATACATTCTGTAAACGGAAATGCTTGTACTTCTTTTTTTAGACGTTCTAATGATGCATAATATAAAGGGTTTCCAAAAGATACAAATGTAATGGACATTTTAGATATAATATATATATTTAAATTATTTATGTTGCTTAAATATATAAATATATAAAAATATAAATATATAAAAATATAAAATAATTAAAATGATCAAAATAGTTTTTATTTGTCATTCAGAAGAGCTTGTAAAAAAATTGTACGATACTTATAAAAATCCACTTATTTTATTTGTCGGTTCAAATTCTCTTGATCAAACTATTTATAAAGATGTAATTATTGTTAGAGATCTACCACATAACATTGAGTATGAAAAATCTTTACTTACATTTACAGCGTGGTATGCTATTATAAAAAACGATTTATTTAAAGATGATGAACATCTGTGTCTTCTTGAATACGATGTTAAATTATCTGAAAATTTTAAAGAAGCTTTAGCTTCACTTTTACAAAATAATAAAACATTAGATGCTATCTCATTTATAAAAGGTTCTGAAGTGGGATACAAAAATGATATTGATATTAATGTTCTATATAATTTTATTATATCAAAAGAAGAAAAAATATGTAATATTACAGATTGGTATGCTACCACAAATCATTGTATTAAAAGAACATTATTAAAAGATTTTGTAGATTGGTATTACCCTGATTATTTACACATAAAAAATTCACACTCTAAAAAATTAGCTTTCTATCATGAAAGACTTTTTTACTATTATATTCAACTAAAAAATTTAAAAAATGTGTATATGGAAGGGTTAGAACACTTCCAAAGTAATAGTCATGGATATTATGGCATTAGTTTGGAAGAACTAGCTAGTTCTTATAATATTTTTCAAGACGATGACGACTGCTAACTATTTGTATCTTTTTTTAGTAATTGTTAGACATGTTGCGTGAGTGGGGTTCTAAGAGGTTAATTTAAATCTAACGTTTTCGCATTTTACAACTTTTTGCAAAACAAAAAATGATTACTTTATATAAAGTAATCATGAATACAAGTTTTTGGGGAAAAGATGGATGGAAACTTACCCATTCAATCGCTTACAGCTACGACGAAAAAAACGCCGTTTGTTATAAAACATTCTTTAATAGTATCCAGCACATACTGCCTTGTATTTATTGTCGTCGGTCTTATAAAAAATACATTACACTATATCCTGTACAAACGCAATCCAAGCGTGCTTTAACAAAATGGCTTTACACCATACATAATTGTGTGAATGACAAGCTTCGTCGTCAGGGGTATCTTACAAATGATGACCCAAGTTTAAGGGAAGTTGACACGTTTTACGAAGATTATATAAGGTCTATCAATTGCATGACAGGAATCGATTTTCTGTATTGCGTATTGTTTAATTATAATTTAGAAATATCAGAGACACGCAAGAGGGCTTACATTCGTTTTTTTCACTGTCTTCAATACATTTTACCAAATGAAAAAATTCGTGGCATCTATCAAGCTTATCTTACCGCTAATCCTTTTGAGGAATGCTTGCAAAAAGTGGAAGAAACCCAATCTTTATCTCCTTTAAAAAAATGGATGTATAATTTGGAAAAGTGCACAAAGAAACGGTGTTGTTCATACAAAAGTCGCTGTAAAAAAATCGAGGATCATCGGGTGAAGAAATGTACAGGAGACACATGCCGAAAATTATAAAATAAACCGACTTTTTTTACAAAAAAGAGAAGGCGGTATAACAAAGACGTCACATAAAATAATCATTTTTTATTTTAGAATAAAGAGATAAAATGACAGTGATACTTCTTGCAAACTCTGAAACCTACGATAAAACTCTTTTAAAACCCGTTACCTATCTTGCATTCAATATCGATCGACCCAATTTGGAAACCTACTGTGACCAACTTTTTAAAGATGGCCTTAAAAACCCCGTGATTACAACCCAAATAAAAGGAACCACGTTTAAACAGCCAAAATTTGTGTTTACATACGACGGTACACCGATTGACGATCTCCATTTGCAAATGGAGATGGTTAAAATAAGCATGAAAAATGTGTTGCGCAATGTTAGAATCAATCAAAAAGACTCATGCCGTATTATGCTTCAATTTACAGAAGATGCTATTAACTTTTTGTACAATCAAACGCGTCATGTTAAACAGTATAATTTTGGCGGCGTGTCTGAGCAACGAGAAATTTCCGGTGCATTTAAATTACGATCAAAACAGGCCATAAGCGAGAAATCGTCTATTTTTTTATTAGATGTAGACAAAGACTCCGTTCGTAAAGGTGACAAGGAGTCGGCCGCATATATTCAATCGTTTGGGACGTTTCATACCCACCCATATGACGCATACGATAAATATAATGTGTGCATTGCTTGGCCGTCGGCGGACGATTACCTTTCGTTCTACTATATGTACGGCGTATGTTATTCAGGCTTTCACGTCGTATCGACGTTGGAAGGCATTTATTTAATGAGTTTGAAACGGTACATTGCGCCTGAAAAAGTGTTGAAACGGTACAGTAAAATCAAAGACAATTTAGAGTACAATCATGGCGCAGATTATCCTGAAACGGATGGCACTAAATGTAATATCAAGAATGGTAAATTTACGCTAAAAAAGATTAACAGATATGTCAAAATTATCAACAATAAAGGTAAATTTAATTTGGTGTTTGCGACGTGGGACGAGCTTCGCAAAGGTCCTATAAAGTTGCGTTATGCACCTGTAGGCCAAACGTGTTTATTGTCAAATGAACAAGGAACACGGTTAAGAGAGATGAGGGATATATAAAACTTATGTGCATTCATGTTTGCAATTTTGCAAGGCAAGATTTGTCATGTAATAATCATTTTGTATATAGCGCATAACTTTTTGTATATCTGGTTCGACTATTTTTTCAAGGCTATTTATAATGCAATTTGTGCATTTAGAATTTAATTTTTTTGGAAATCGATTTATTACAGAATTCTTAAACTCATCAGTCCATTCTACAATACTGCCCCCTGTATTGTCCGTATTGTCTTTATTTTCCTTATTTTCCTTATTGTCTTTAGTATCGTCCTTATTATCGTCTGTATGCGTTAATAAAAATACGATGAAAATAATAAAAGCGATAAGGCAGTATGCACTTAATATATAAAACTTTAACATGTATGCACAGATTAAAAGAAAAAAGGATATACATGCAAATATTATAAGAAGCGTACTGGTAGAAGGCATTTTTATATAAAAAAAATATTTATTTCAATAATTGAAATAAATAAAGTTTAAATTCTAATCAAAGACGACATCGTCTTCATCAACATCATCCACGTCATCCACATCGTTGTCCGCCTCTTCGTCTTCCTCCTTTTCTTCCGGCTCCTTCATCAGCGCCTTAAATCGGACAAGCACCTCTTCGTATTCCGGCGTTCCTTTCTTGACAAATTTGTGCCCACACTCCTTGCACGCCTTCTTCCAAATTTCAGCCGATCGACCCTTTTGTGTCTCATTCATTGCTTCCGACAGACGTTTCAATTCGCGCAAAGCGCCTTCGGGGACCATCCAGACCTTTTTGTCTCCGTCAAAACGCGCCTTGCCATTGCAGATCTCCTTGATTTTATCTTTTAGCGCAAAAGAGTTTTTGTCTTCAAACGGAAAGAGGGTAATGGGCTTGGCAGATGACATTTTTCTTGTTTGTATTTGGTTTTAATTAAAATTAATCAATTTTAATCAATTTTATATTTTTACACTTATATAAATATGGACGTTAAAT
>Ga0214919_10005204_pt1 | contig 18582 bp, 18 predicted proteins | sample LL1503_MetaG_FD_177994 | JGI IMG/M metagenome (GOLD analysis project Ga0214919, IMG submission 177994) | Freshwater microbial communities from Lake Lanier, Atlanta, Georgia, United States - LL-1503 | ecosystem: Environmental > Aquatic > Freshwater > Lake | place: USA: Georgia | collected...
TTTGGCAATTTTAACTCGGCACATTGATTTCCTGGGCCCCCCCCCTATAAATAATAACCCTAGAAGTAACGGCCGCAAAGGAAACGCAAAAAAAAGAAAAAAAATTGAAAAATAAAAGGAAAAAAATTTCAGTAATTTTTAGTGCTGGGTTAGCTAAGTGGTTAGCGCGCTTAGTATGGCCACCTAAAAGACCTGTGTTCGAACCCGGGATTTTTAAATCTTGAACATGGCCCCTCCAATACTCTTGAGCATACATATACAGAGGAAGGACGTGTTAGGGACAAAAATTTTTTAAAAATAAAAAAATTAAAAAAAAAAAAAATAAAAAATAAATAAAAAAAAATAAGAGTAAGTTTCATCTGTGCCTGAGTGTAAGTGGTAGCGCGGGTCAAACCTCGCGACCATCTACGGTCGTTCACAGATACTAGGTCACAGGTTCGAACCCGTGAAGTTCTCTGCGAAGACGTTGACCGCCATCAACGTACAAGTAGATAATGGATCGACTAGAAACTTGTGACCGGGTGATAAATGTCCGAAAGATTGGACCTGCGAAATGTGTGGCGGCACATCAAGCAGGTCTGGTCTGGAGACTGACAAATATCACCTATGACCGCGCGGTCTAATAAATGCCCCTAATAACCCCTAATACATAAGACGTAATCACTGACGAGCTTCTCGAAAGCTACGCGGGAGAAAAGGCTATGTATAAATAAAAATAATAACTTTCTTTTAAGTTAAATAAAGACAAAAAAATTTTACCCACACAGCAAAATCCTACCCACCGGAAAAACATACCTGCCCAAGGTAGGTATTCTAGTGGTAACAGGAGCGCGTAAATACTAAATATCATAGATTTCTCAAATGGTTAAGAGTTACAAGAAAAAGCTTGAAAAACTCAAAAAAGACCACAAACAAGTAAAAGATGAACTTGGGAGAACTAAACTTCTACGAAAAATTGACACGACATTCACCAAGATTGTTGAAAAAGTCAATGATAGAATTGCTGGTGAAAACGTCACACTGAAAGCACAGCTAGAAACAGCACTACAGGCCAACCGGCTATACAGGGTAAGTTTTAAAAAAAAAAATAAAAAAAAAAAAACATGACTAACCAAAAAAACATTTCTCAGAAATACTGGAAGGAAACAAGCAAGAAATATTGGATTCCTGTCGTGGATGAAATAAAAAACTTTGAAAGTCTTCAGTGCAAACAAGAAGACGACGAAGACACTGAGACTGAAGTCGAATAAATAAAATTTTCAGTCCAACAAAATATTCTACCCACCGGAAATACTCGTGTGCATAAAGTATGATTTATAACATGTATTGAAGTTTATGTAAAGAATTTACCTAGAAAAAATGGACCAAGATCCTAACGCACCTTATACTCAGGATTCATTCGATGTTCACGTACCTGAAACTCCTCCTAGAGAAGTGAAGAAACGCAAGTGTCCTGGTGCACCATCACGCGGTGGGAGAGAGAATCCTCCTCTTATCGAAGAGACGGACGAAGAAGGAGAAATCCTGGACACTCCTCCCTGCTCCCCTCCTGACCTCATTGACATGCATGACTGTCTGCGAAGGGAAAACGAGAATCTCCGAAAAGAGATTGACAGCCTGAAGAAGGAAAGCGAGCTTATCGAGAGCAAGTACAGCCTAGTGATCCAACAGCGCGACAACGCGCGTTATGCCCTCAGCGCTGAGACTGCAAAGCACATCATTACTAAGAATGCGTATGATGATCTGAAGAAGAAGCATCACCATGTCAATGCTCTGCTCGTACCTGTGAACAAGTTTCTCAAGTGCTTCTTCGGCGATGAAACCAAGGATATCCTGAATAATTACACGCGTGACAGGACGGGTGAAAAAAAAGAGTAACCCACCGGAAAAAGTCTGTCTCTAAAAACACTGTTTCTAAAGTGTACTAAAAAATAATAAACTCAAAATCATTCTTAAATGTTGAAACACGGCGACTTAACTTTTTCTGATTTCGATCGCTCGTATTTTGAGAAACACGAGTGGACTGATAACGATCATGAGCCATTTGCACTTCTTCCCGTTCCTCCTCCTCAAAGCCCAAGTTCTGCAGTGGAAGAAAAGGAAAAGCATCTTGATGTGTCGCTGGACAAATCCCAAATGCAACGTGTTCTCACCGGAGGTACTGTGGTCCTTCAGCCACTTCACCCGTCGCAAGTGTTTATCAACTTCTACTTTGCCAAGCTCTGTGAAATTTGCAAGCAATTAAAAAGAACAGGCGTTAAACAAATAGGAAAGAACGGACGTAAATCTCCTCGGTTCACAAGCATCTATGACTCAGCCCGACACGAAGCACTGGTGTGCACCCAGCGAAAGTGGAGCGAGCGGTACGGATCTACGGCTTATCCTCTTGACGGAGTTTCAATGTGTACCTACGAATGTTTTACATTCGATCAGCTTGCAAGCGGTGAATTGTACATCTACCCGTAGTAACGCGGACGAAACAGCCTTGGTCTGTAGGGTCGGAGCAACATACCATGAAGACGGACCCTACTTTTCATTCTCTGACGTAAAAACTTACTTAGTGAACGAGTTTTCATTAAATTAAATTATGACACGATCCGTCCTTCTCCTTTTTAATTTTCGTGCTGCATCTTTCAAAACATTTTGAGGGATAGGTATTTCAGGAGTAGGCTGAGGAGTAGGTTGAGGAGTAGGTCGAGGTACATTAGTTATACGGCGAAGGAGAGGAGTATATTCGCGCAAAATAATATGAGCAGTCCAATCCTGCTGAACTTGCAAGCTTACTTCGCTCGTCAAAGTTAGGTTAACGGAAGAGAAGGAAGTATCATAAAGTTTGATTTCCGGCGGGTCGGTAAAATTTTTCGCAAAGTAGAAACCAAATGGAAGGTCGATAGGAAAGGAAGTTAACAACCTGTTACGTGCGAGAGGTGCATCATCGACATATTCTTTCGTCTGTTCCGTATTTGCGTTTCCTCGACTATCTCTTGCTTGACATAATGAACTCGACACAAATATGGTACGACAAGGGTTTAAATTTACCAAGTATCCAAGTTTAACAGGTTCTAGTGTTACAGCTTGAGTTGTATTCTTTTGCGCACCAATCATAAACGCAAGTTCAGTCCCAAAATTTACATAAAAATCAACATCGCCAGAGACATGACATATGGAGACAGTACATGTAGTTGAATCAAAGAAAAATATAGGACGACACAACGCACTACCACTCGATGTAATTTGAACACGAATAAGTTCAAGTAGCTGAATAATACCATAGTTACCAGGTGGAATAGTCGCACTAAATTCTAAGTTAAGAGGGTCAGTACCCCAAAAGTAAGTAAAATCGCCGACAGTGTTCACTTGGTACCAGGTATTTGCAATCTGAATAGATTTTAAGGAAAGAGTAAAATAGTTTGCATGATGCTTAGCTGTAATCGGTTCAATTAAATTCCAAATTGGGTTATTAAGCGATGATCGTACATCACTAATACTAGTGTAAGTTCTATCAGCCGTATTAAGAAAAAGGTTTACTTCACGCTGGAAAAGACTTTCATTGCTCATTTATTCTGACCGCTTTCGCTTCTCCCTATTCTCTTCCTTCGATTCCATTTGTACGTCAACCTTCTCCTTCAAAAACTTTTCCCTCTCATCGCGCATTTTTAGAAACACCTCCCAATCCTTTTCACTAAAATATTTCTTGTCCTCATCCGTCACTTCTAGTGGATCTAAAAATTTAGGGTCGGCCCTATGCCGTACAAGGTGCTTACGATTATCAAAAACGTTTATCATAATTTAATTCTGACCGGTGCACCCATCCACTTTTTTTCAACCAGAATAAAAGATGTCAAGCGCTAATGACTATATTGATTTAACTGTGAGCAGCGATGATGATTCTAAACGTCCATCTAAAAAACGAAAGAAAGCCAAGGACGATGAAGCCAAGGACGATGAGTTTGATGTTATAAAGTGGGCCGAAGAAAAAGACGAAAAGGGTTATAAAATACCTAGTGAGGATGGTCCGAACGGTCTTAAAATCAGAAGAACATTGAACGGTGCAAGAATAATTATGCCTGATGGTGGTTCATGGATTGATTTTCACCAAATTGACCAAAAAACAGCAGACGAATACTTGTACGAGTTTGACAATGACACGCATTATGCCGCAGTGGGCAGACCACTTGTTTTTGGAAAAAACAAAACACCTCGTGACCAAGCGTTTTACTATCAGGGTAGTAAACCCGATCAAATTTACAGGTTTTCCGGTCGAAGATTTAAAGGAAACAATGTATTACCAGCTGGACTATCAAAGTTTTGGACTGAAATGGAGGATAGTTATGGCGATTTACATTTCGCAGTCATGAATCGTTACATTGATAACAGGGACAGTATTTCAGCTCATGCGGATGATGAAGAGGAAATTTACAGCGGGTCGGCTATCCCATCGCTGTCTCTAGGTGCGACTCGTATGTTCGTCGTGGAACCTAATGAACAGTACAAAGGACGGATCACTCTTCCTAATAAAGGCAAGCTCAACATTCATCTACGACACGGTGATGTGATTGTCATGGGCGGAAATTTCCAGAAGGTTTACAAACACAGCATACCCAAAAACCTAAATGCTAGTGCTCCTACTGGTAGAAGGATTAATGTGACAATTCGGAAGTTTAAGGACGAATTGAAAAAAAAATTTTCGAGCTAATTTTTTCGACTATATTTTTTATCTTTAAAACTTAGAGCTCTATTCTAGGTCAGAATTAATTACTCTAATTAATAAATAAAAACAAAATGGGTCGTACTCCAGTTGTTCCTGAGATTGTCGAGAAGGAGGTCAAGCTTGAGCAACCTCCTCTAGAGGTGGAGGTTAGTAAGAAGGAGGCTGAGAAAATCGGTCTTTTTTCTCGTCCGGCTAAGAAGCCGCGGACTGAGAAGCAGATTGAAGCTACCAAGAAACTCGTTGAGCGCAATAAGGAGTGGAGGGCAAAGCTCAAGAACGAGAAGGACAGCGGGAAGACGGACAACATGGTTCAGGGATTGCTAGCTGAAAAGGCGGAAGAGAAGGAAAAGGATGGAGTGAAGATCAAGTTCAAGATCAGGAAGAGTATCAAGCACCCGCGTCCTAACCACGAGCTGAAGCCCCGCGCGGAGAAGAAGCGTAAGGCTCAGCTACGTCCTCGCCCGCAAACGACCGATGAATCGGACGTCGGTGCAACGACGGAGACTGGTGAGGACACTGAAGCCATCATTCAGGAACTTCGCGCAAGGCATATGGCAAACGCACCGACTTCACGGTTCGTAGCTGTTTAAACCGGGGTTTCTCTAAACCTTTGCCTAATCGCTTCTCTAGGCATGCCGTTTATATACTGTCTAAGATAAGGTAGAACATCACCTACCGTTTTCGCACCTTGCACAACAGCTTTTTGGACAGTCTCTGCTAATAAAGGATTATCAAATAAAAAATTTCTAAAAGCAAGAGCTGTAGCAGTTACTGCAGTTAATATTGCTGATTTCATATAGTCAAAGTTGGATACTTCGCTGTTGTCTACAGGTTGTGCAGCAGATGTTGGTGCAGCAGAAGTAGGCTGTGATATAGGTGTTGGATATCTAATTGGAAGTACTGAACTCTGTTTTAGCTCTTCTATCTCTGCAGGTGTTAAACTTTCAACCTGTTTATTTTCTACATTCTGTGCAGCAGAAGTGTTCGTTAAGTAATTACTATCAGTTTTATATGGATCAGCAGTACCCGGCACAGTCTCATAACTATTGCCTACCGGAGGTACGCCCAATGCAGGAGCTTCAGGAGGTGGTTGATATCCTATTGCTACATAACCGGATGGAGCTCCTTGAGCATTACTATAAGTACCGGCATACGATGGTCTATCGGAATACCAAACGGAATCCCCCACCATACCTTGAGGTTGTCCTAAAGAACCAGCTGGTTTTAAAGGTTCAAATGTTGTCGCTGGTACAACTTGTCGAGTTACAGCAGCTAGTCCATCTGCAGGTTTCTCTGCAGGTTTCTCGGGAATAGTGTCTCTGGCGATTACGGGTTCGGTTTGTTCGGTTTCGGGAATAGGAGTGGCTAAGTTTACAAGGGGGGTTGCGTTTGATGCTGCTGCTGCTGCATCTGCTACTACCTTTGCTTTTGCTGTCTTTTCTGCTTCTGTCTCAGGAGGTTTAGACACTGCGCCTATCACTGCGCCTAAACCTTGGCCTAAAATATCCCAACCTTGACCTAAATAACCGAGCACTTTTTGTTGATCCTTTTCTGACATTCTACCAACAGTTTTCAAAACCGTTGTCAATGTAGAATTAGCTCCCAATTTGTCTGCAATGTTTGTCACCATACTTAAAGGATCGGACTCTTTAGCATCAGGTTTCTTATACACCCACGGCTGCGGTTGCACTTGTCCACCTATCGTTGTACCTCCGACCACGACGCCGTTGGACTTGTCCCTCAGCTTTGATTCGAGTTCGGCAATTCGTCTTTGGTTCTCCTCGATGTGGCTTACCGGTTTGGGTGCGATAAAACCAGGGTGTCGCAGCGCATGCCTCTTCTTATCGTTGAGTGTAGGAATACCGTACTTGCGGCGCAGCGGATCCCTCTTCTTAACATTTCGTTCCTTTTTTGCCGGCATTTAAATTAATTCTGGCGACGGTGCGATGTAGACAGCTCGCTCAATTTTTCAACTTCGAACGATAACACAATGCTTAGTTTAAGTACATCGGTTCCAGGACCTATTAACGTATTATAATTTGCATTGTAGAGTTGAAAATCGACCTGACCTTGTAAGTCACACTCGAACCAACCATAACTGTTACCTCCTGATCTTGTCTGGTAGTCGGTTGCACTTGTACTTACTGGAATAACAAATAGATTTGGCCCGACCTGTGCTGCATTTCTCATTGTACGCGACCGAATTCCCAGCCACTCAACGCCACTAAGTGAAGTCGATACTTCATAACCCAATAATCTAATACGATGGGGACCGTAAAAAGGGAAGGTGTAAAATGAGGGATACGTTGTATTTTTACTCTCTACTGGATCTAAAGTTTTTTGGTTAATAAAAATTTGAATAAACATTTATTTTATTCTGGCTTAGCGTCTGACAGCTACATTTCCACTAATATCAAACGATGCAGATGCATGGTAAACATAGTAGATATAGTGGACGGAAGCACTATTGCTGCTCTGGCTACCAACATTTCCATCCACAGTCACCTGCAGCTGGGACACGGCACTACCCGGGTTGGAGATGTCTGCGTCATTACACTTACGCGCGCTGAGGCCCCAGCAGAAAGCATGAGGCGCAAAGATGCTACCACCACCATAATGCTTGTCAGTAGAAGAAAAGCCGGCTTTCGTACATGCCCACGCAGGAGGCAGATCAAACGACGTCGACAAGTTAGTGTCAGCAGCATCGTTTGTTTGACGTGCGTTCCTCGCATTATCACTTTTACCAGGTGCCATTCTTTTTCCATCGTAGCGCATACATTGGGTCGAATTGGAAGTAGAAAACAAAATTCCTAGAGCAGATTGCAACGGAGCAAAGGCATCGTCTTTACCAGATTGCAACAAGGGGAAAGTCGAAAGCTGCGTTCCATCGCGGAACACTCGAATGTTCTGAACTAAGTTCTGTGACCAGCCCCAAGACCCTGTACAATCTTGTCCATATGCAAATGAAGGAACGTTTGCAATAACTTGCCTATCACTAGCCATCTGTTGGAGTCCAAAGACAGAGATAAGGCTGGAACAGTTAATTCCAAAGTTTATACTTGCGCCGCCTGAATTGGTCTGCATCGAACGAACGTCCTCATAGTGGTATGTCAACAGCTTACCTTGCGCCATTTGTGCGCGTTGCTCAGCAACATACTCAGAATCCACATCCGAACACATACACCTGACGACAAGACTGCTACCGGCGTACTTCAAACTGTAAGATGTAGGAACATCGCTACTAGTAGATGTTTGATCGATAACAGTTAGAGCGGGTATAGTAATTAAAGGAAGAAAAGTTGCATTAGCAGGGGTAGTTGCATTAGGGGTAATCGCAAAAGCTGTAGAGGCGGATGTGTTGGTTTTACCGGTGGTAATTGCATTGGTAACTGTTGTTTCTTGAATATCGACCATTCCGAGACAGTTAACATTTGGAGCCCAAACAATATTAATAACGAGAGGACCGTTACACGCCCAAAGGGGGAACGCTTTAACCTGGTTAAAGAGTCCGATGGAAATAGGTAGCGAAATATCCACTTTATGAGTTACTGAGGAATCTAGTTTAGATACCATTCCAATTCCAGAATATGCATACTCCAAAATTGTTGCATCGTGCTTATAACCAACGTTGGATGAATGCGCGAGGACAAGGTTATGCCAATTGGCATAGTTCTGGATATCGGCGAGAATCGCACCTCCCGAACTGGAAATGGTGATGCGGTCAATAAGGGCGGCTGCAGACTTGGTAGGACCGCCTGTAAAATAAATCAATGAGTTAGCACCTTCACTAGCAGTTTTGGTAGCCGTAACATCGAGCGAAAATTGGAGGTACAGACTTCCACCAAGAATGTAGCGGTTCATGGCCTGCGGGATCATAATCTGCGAAGTCTGCGTTTCTTGAAAGGTGCCGGACGAAGCAGGAAATTCAAACTCGCGAGCGTTGGCTTCCATCAGAGCGCGGTCCACATCGGGCTGATACGAGCGCGGTACCTGCACCACGCCGCCGGGCACAGTCCCGGGATTAAGTTGCTGAAATGAACGCAGAGCTGACATTTTTTTATAATAAAAAAAAAAAACTAACGTTAATTAATTCTGACGGGGTGCACTCAACTGAATTTTTCTATGGTTATTATTCCTCCTCTCCTCCCTTAGCCTCTTCCTGATCTCAGCGACCTTGCGCTTGTTCAACTTCTTCTGGTAGAACCTCTTAGCGTTCATCTCCAGCTCGTCCTCCGACGAAGATTCCTTCTCGTCAGGTAGGTCCATAAGTTTGTCAATGTCCTTCACTACCTTGACGACTTTAGGCGGAGGAGGACCGATCTTCTTCTTCTCGATCTCCCATACCTCCTTCGTCGGGTCGTCCGCCCTCACAAACAGTTTCTTCGGTTTTGTCACAGGCTGCTGCTGCATTCAAACACCGGTCACGACAAGCTTTAGCAGTTTCGTACCGCTCAATGATCGTATCTAGCTTGACGTCTAATTCCGCCCACACGCTCTTATCGATCTGGTCTGCAAGAAGTATCTTAATGATCTTTGCAATTTCAATAATTTCCTCCATTTATTTATTCTGGCTCGTCGACTTAACCCACTTTTACAACTGACCCACTTTTACAACTGATAAAGCGATACGACCTTGACCACTTAAAAAAGTCCTCGCATCATAATTATACATTGTATATGTCACGTAATCATTTAACGAAGTAATGTTTACAATTGCAGTTAAGCTTGTTCCATTCTCCAAAGTATGGGTATAGTTTTCCACAACAGTGAGTGCGGTTGGATCATTCGCAGCTGGAAACATATTGGATAAACCAGCTCCATCAATCGGATTAAACGTTGAACAGACAAAGTTTTTGTTGATGCTTAGTAAGACTCTGCGTGGATCATATAAACTACCGATATTCCAAGTAATCATGTACGTTCCTAATGAAGGAAACTTTTGCTTAACAGTATCCTGCCAAGTATTTGGAAAGTTAGTGGATTCAAAAGGAGTTTGAGCTTCAAAAGAAAAATATATATTTGGACTATATCCAATTCCTCCAGCTATTAACGTTTGTGCATTTTCGATTAATGGTGGATATCCTCTGTTACCACCAAACTGCTGACGTATTCTTTGCGGGTACCTCGGGAGATAATACTGATAATACCATGTTTGTACTGCAGCTTGGGCATCATAAGCATTATCTAAAAAGCTAGTCAAAGCGTTTTGAGCAAATCTAATGTGTGTTACAGCTGGATCTGGTTTTCTAGGTTTATATCCAAAAGTATTAACCGCTGCATTATATGTAACTTCGGAACCTCCATCAACAGGATATAACTTTGCATCAAAACCTTCAGGAAAATATGGACGAGGACCATTGAAATTTATAAGCGTCGCTGATCCAGTAGGATACTTGATGTCATTTACATAAATTGAACTAGAAGTAACACTAGTTGCAGTTAAACCCAGAGGAAAAGATGGTTGAGTACCGTTCATATCTATAAACGTCTGTGTTCCATCAGGACGCTTGATGTTATTTACACGAATGCCATTGGTAAAATTTGGACCTGTGGACGTTGCAACGGCTTGTTGTGTAGGAAAAGACCCTGTTTCGGGTGGATTGCTTTGCCATACATTGGCAAATAGATTACCACCTGTAATAGATTGTTGAACTGCATTAACACCGCCAAGTGCTCTCATTGGCATGCTCGTATTGGTGACCTCGAGAGTATTGGTAGCCTGTAGATCTTTGACCGTAACAATTCCAGTAGTGTCAGCCACTAATATTGCGCTTGGAAAATTAGTCGTTCCAATCTGTAGTTGTACAGCTCCTCTCAAGGTAACATAAGGAGTTTCCCCCGTTGTTGCTGCATTGTTTCCGGTGATATTAAACTGTTTGTCACAGCTAAATTTTTTTCCCAATTGAAGAGTCGCTGCAGTAGTAAATAATCTACCGCTGCGTATCCTTAAATCAAAAACGTCAAGGTCTGCACCGTTTCCATTAGGGTTACTGTTTGTAGACGCACCGTCCGTGCTTGTCGTTAAAATGGGTGCTTTTACCGATGGCAGTACAGGAGTAGTAGTTAATCCTGCGAATGTAGGAGTCGATGTAGTGTTTACAGCTTGGGTCGGAAAATTTACCGCTGCTCCGTTCATCTTATAAGCCGTAGCATCAACCGATTTAAATTCTACCTCGGAAGCCTTGTCCACTTTCTGATCGTTCGGGGTTTGTTGTAATATCGCTGTGGTGGAATTGTAGATGAGCGGGTACGAACCGGACGGGTTGACGGTAAGTGTCGATATGCTGGGAATTGTGACTGATCCATTATCAGCGATGGTAATCGCAGGTTGACCTGTTACGCTGTAAATCTTTGATGTCCACATAGATGCTCCACTTGGAATACGAAACGAAGGATTTGGAAAAGTCGCGCTAGCAGGTTCAAAAAGAAAATTGTTATTGGCAAATCCAATACGTACTCCTTTTGTTGAATATATTGATAGCGTATCATTTAATCCAGTACCCGTAATCCCATAAGCACCAGCACTTAGGGATCTAAATTGTAGATCGCCTATTGTCACACCCAAACTACTCCACAAACCTTTTTGAGCAAAGATACCACCTGTTGAGTCGATGAGAACTGCATCGGTTCCAGTGAGGGATTTTACAGTAGCAGTCTTGACCGATGTAAATTCTACCTCGGAAGCCTTGTCCACTTTCTGATCGTTCGGGGTTTGTTGTAATATCCCTGTCGTGGAATTGTAGATGAGCGGGTACGAGCCGGACGGGTTGACGATAAGTGCAGGGGCATGAGCATAGCCAGAATTATAGATCCCATCTATTCTGTACATTTAAAATTAATTCTGGCATGGCAACTTATACTATTGATAAATCGGATTTAAGCTCAGAGCTGAAGGCGCTGGATAACCAGGTCGTACCTGAAGACGGACCTTTTCCCAAATCTGCTTTCACCTGGGCTATTTGCGGAGGTCGAGGGGCAGGAAAGAGCACCCTGCTCCTAAACCTCCTGCGAACCAAATTTAAAGGCGAGTACGATAAAATATGGCTCATCAGCCCTACGGCGGGCCGTGACGAAAAATTTAAAAAACTGGTGGACGAGATCGGGACCCAGTACCTAAAGAAACCGTCGGACGAAGTCATCCAGTCTATCCTGGAAGACTGCAAGCACGAGATCGACGAGTCTAAAGAGTACAAGGAGCCGCTGCCCAACTTTATGATTATACTGGATGACTGTCTGCACATGCTACCGAAGAGCACGCAGGCCAGCTCGATCAACGAGCTGATGACATGTCATCGTCACGTCCGGTGTTCGGTCGTTTTACTGTCTCAGAAATATAACAAGCTTAACCCGCTCATCAGAAGCAACCTTGACTGCATCTCCATGTTTAAGACGAACAACCGGTCGGAAAAGGACTGTTTCATTAACGACCTGGCAGATGAGGTGGAGCCCATCTACGACTATGCAGTCAAAGATACTCCCAACTCGTTTTTACACATTAATATGATGGGCGGGATGAAATGTTTTAAACAGTTTGACAGAATAAAGATAAGTTAACTGATAGTGATAGGGTTCCTACGTGAACCCCTTTTAGCTCTACCCAAAACAGCAATTACGGGTTGGTCCTGATCTGATAAAGTAGGGTTTAAAGCGTTTTGCAAACGAAAGTCTGCGCGAATTCCTTTCTTGAAAGAACCTTTCTTGACGTAGCTAGGGTTTAAACGTGCATGCAATTTACCGGCTTTTATATCAAGCTCCTGAAGTTTACGTTCAACCGTTGTAGTTCCTTTAGGTTTTCGTTTGTTTAGAAACCTATACTTAGGGTTATTAAAATAATGTATCTTATGTCCAAGTTTAACTTGACGGCTGGAATACTTTCTTTTCGCTGCTGCAATCTTTCTTGTGAGAGAACTGTTTTTCTTCGGTGTTTGTATCGTTCTTCCCATTTTTTTTAAAAGAATTAATTCTGGTGCCTTTTTTTATTTAAGAATTCAATTTTTTTTTTAAAAAAAAAAAAAATACTAGTCTAACTCGTAGCCGATGGGATAGCTCATCTCATCGGCAGCAAAGAACACGCGACCTTCATACTGCTTACGGATCTGTCTCCTCATTTGCGAGTGTTTCACCGTAAAGTCCCACCTGTTACGCACCATGTACGGTTTGCTCGAATATTTCACATCTTCGTCCATCATCTCGTCGTCGTTCCTATTCACTCCCCACTCAAAAATCATCGGATCGCACTCTACCGATTCGTCATACCTCTTCCGCACAAGTTGCTGAAAACCGCCCGCAATGGCTGCACCGTGAGTATCGATGAAAGAGTTGTGAATGCCCTTGGCATGTGTCGTCTCCATCATTTCACCATTATCTAAAATGCTCTTGACTGTATAGGCCTTGGGTGCAAGAAACGTGGCTTCAATAATCTTGCCGTTTTTTCCTCCAGTCTTGGGATTACACATCTCATCACTGCATGCGCCCATGTCATTGCCGATCATTGAGTTCACCAGCGACTCGTTTGCAGGAGTCACTTTGATGATGAGGCTGTCCGTATCCGTGTAGAGGTAGTCCATCTCCGTTAGACCCGGGTTGAGCTGGTCCATCAGCTCCAACATGCGTGTGCGGGAGTAGGCAAGCACCAGCGAACCGAAGATAACAGGCTTGGTAATCTTCTTGCTGGCGTCGCTCACATCGCCCTGTACCCACATGTTCAACATATCATACTCTGTAGACACGTCCATAAAATCCAAGTTTGCATGGTTCTCCATAAAAGTGTTCAGCACGTCTATATCGCGAATATTTTCTGTCTCGCGCACAATAGGACGCTGGATGGTCTTGCCATAGAGTCCGTTGAGCAGCAGCTTGTACTGGGCATAGAGTGTTCCGTTAAATCCTCCATCGGGGTGGTACTTCTTCTGCTTCTCCGCATCTTTCGCCCTGTACAGATAGTTGATAAAAGCCTTAAAAAGAGGTGCTTTTTGTTCCCAGTAGAAGCCTTCGTGATAAGTGACAGTGTAACCGAACTTGAGTGCGTTGGAAATATCCTGAGTATTGTACCACCCCGTTCCATCCTCTAGCGACCATTGAAGCCCTCCTTTTTCATCGCGGCGCGGAAGAACGGGAGTCATGAGCTTCTTGTTGGGGACGTAAGATATGCGGTAACATCCGATATGTGCCGGGACTGGAGTGTCAGGATCCCACGAACACTTTTTCCCGTAGGGCATATCCTTACACATGGCATAGGGATACAAGCTGTTGGCATCAACATAGCGCAGGTAAGTCTTGATCTCGGAATATGGTAGATGTCTATCTGGGCTTTCAAAAAGCTGTTGGTTGACAGTAGTTCGCCCGCCATAAACTTGCATGCGAAGAATTTTCTCCACCTCCGGGTTCACTTCCACGTAAACATCCTCGAGCGGAGGCCATTCACCAGCCAGTTTGACGTTGGCGAGATAAGCATCGATCACAGTCAAATCTTTCTTGCGCTTTTTTGAGAGGTACTGGCTGCGTTTCTTTTCTGCAGCCAGAGTAGGCGAGCCGAGAACAGCCAGGTGGAAGGAAAGGTGCGATGTGGTGAGGAAATCTTGCAAGTGAACGCCAAAGTTCTGGTAGACCGTTCTGATGCTTGTTTCAGTCAAAAGCGTAAGAACTTGTACATCGATGCGGCAGTACTTTTGGAGGCGGGCGCGATGTGTCTCTACTGCATTGTCGGAAGTAAGCAGGTGGAAATCATTGAAAGATCCCTTGTTGATCACAAGTCCAGCTGCGCGGGATGCATTGTCAAGTGAACCTCCGAGGTGGCGTGAAACATCCCAGAACTTGTGTTGTACTTTCCGCGAAGTCACCAACGTTCCCATAATTGGAGAATTTCCTTGAAAAGCTAGGTAGGCCACATTCAGATTCTGCTTCTGCCATTCACGAAGGACAAACAGGTGGTCAAAGCGACTGCCATTATATGCATTCAGCACGTAGGCCTTCTTAGACTCGTTAAGAAATTCAATAAACTCTCGCATAGAATTTTCGCGGCCAAACGAAGAATGAAGCTGCCACATGGTTCCTTCAATAGCTCTTGAAAGATGAAATTCATAAAGCCCGCGACACGTAGTCTTGTCGGCATTAACCGTGTAAATTTCTTGATCATCTTCAAAGAAAACAATGTCGTCTGGTGAAACATCTTCTGGTGAAACACGGACTGACCATTCCACGTTGACAGCACACTGTTCATTCATCGTTGAGTATTGCACCGTTTCAATGTCATAGCAGATAATGTTCTTGGACTGTTCGTTGGGATTTTTCAACCAGGCTGTTTTGAAATTTACCTTGAGTTCTTTTTCTTCCTTGTTACTATCGTGGACACGTCGAGCGCGATTATCGTTGCACATCCAATCGACGGGGTGATAAATTTTACAGTCGGTGCACATGCCACAATCAATTTCAGCGGAATGGCAGACATAGCAGAGAGGACAACGATGGCATGTACGACGGTGGTGGGCGAGCCACTTGCTGCACGTGTACTGTTTTTCACAGATGCGACAATACCCGTTGTCATTGCCGATGACGAGCCAAACATGGTTATGTTCATAGTAGAGGGTCGTGACACGGTTATGCGAGTTCGTGAACAAATGGGTATACTTCCCACAAATGGAGAGGTCCGTCTTGTAATAGTCCCCGAGCCGTTGAATGGTCGCATCGTCCAGCGCTAAAGGCTCGGTGTATTTCACTTCATCCTTGAAAATGCGCATGTGGTCGGTAACACCTTGAATCTTTTCGATGCGTTGATCAGGATGAGCTAAGCCGACAGAGTGTCGGATAGATGCAATCACACACATATTTTTCCTGCATGCAATGTTGCGAAGAATAAGACCATTGACGATTTTACTGGTTACACGATCTTCGCTACGGGCGCATCCACCTCTTGGTATAATTCTTCCTCCCTGCCTTCTTCCTCCATATCTAGGGTTATTTTGAACAGTGCGACCGCCTCTAGTTACATAAGGAGCAGGAACAGCAGGAGCAGCAGGAGCACCAGCACCACCACCACCTCTTCCGCCTCTTCCGCCTCTTCCACCTCTTCCGCCTCTTCCGCCTCTTCCACCTCTTCCGCCTCCTCCCCCTCTTCCACCTCCTCCACCTCTACTTACACTTCCACCTCTACTTCCACCTCTTCCACCTCTACTTACACTTCCACCTCTTCCTCTTGAAGCAGGAGCACCACCGCCACCTCTTCCACCTCTTCCACCTCTTCCACGTATTCCACCTCTTCCACCTCTTCCTCTTCCACTAGCGGGAGGTCCATCGTCTCCTAATATTGGACTATTACCACCACCTTGATTATTTTGCTGCTGCTGCTGCTGCTGTGGTAGTGGAGCGGGGGCGGCGGCGGCGGCAGCGGGGGCGGCGACCTGCTGCTGCTGCTGTTGCTGTTGTTGTTGTTGTTGTTGTTGCTGTTGCTGTTGCTGTTGCTGTTGTTGTTGTTGCTGTTGTGGTTGTGGTGGCTGTACAGGCATAAATCTTCCAGTTGCTATGTCGAGAAGTCTATAATTGGTGTTGTAACGCAAAATGTCGATCGTCGCCTCTGAAAATAAATACTTTACAGTTGATTTGCTATCATTAGGGTTATTAGGGTTATAACCAACGTTCATAAAATTCTTATGTTGAGGACTTGTTAGATAAGTATAGACAGGTCTTGGATCGCTGTAAATAGCACCTCCGTTAATATCACCAAAATTCCATGTTTGACCATTCTTCCACATGGAAACAAGGGGTATCCACTTATCCTCGGTGTAATTATTATCTAATAGTGGTTCATTAGGAAATCTACGTTCAATATTAACGCGTACGAAAAACCGGGCATTTTGATTAGTTAGAGACAAATCATTGAGCTCTGTCTCAATATCCGCGCACTGTAAACCATATATGCGATTGAGATCCAAACCAGCTGCTAAACCGTCAGTTGGAATTTTAAATAAAATATAATTATCCATAGCCCTAGCGGTTGGACCTAATGCTCCATTTAACCCTAAAAATTCAGGCTCATCATTAACATTCCAAGTAATTTTGTAACGTCGTGTATATCCATGAGGGAATGGATTATTTCTCGTAAGATTAACTTCATAGCGATCCATGAGCCCGGGTACGCCATGCTCTGTAAATTGACTTGCGAGAGCAACATCTCCGATAGGAACATATCCATTTGCGATAGGAACAAGTGCTGCCATCTCCTGTCAGAAAATATTTTTTTTTTTTTAAAAAAAAATGTGGTACGTTACATTATTTTTAAAATTTAAGGAAATCTTTACCTGTCAGTCCGAGTGTTGGAAAAAAAAAATTAAGTTGGAAGTCACTGAAACCGATGAACATACTGAAAAAAAAGGTCAAGGCTAGACAGTGCTGAATTTTTGCGTCGAATCCACTCCCCCAAAAATTCAGCAATTTTGACCGTCGAGAGCTGACGCGAAAATTAACATAGGGAAAAGGTTTTCTACCATAATGATTCATAAAACAAAAACATGTTTTTTAGCAGAACGAAATCTTCTTCTTCTTCCTCCTCCTCCAACGTACCCCAAACTCGCGAACAGCTGACCCGGGTGTTTGACGTACGCCAACAACTGGATGATAATCACCCCCTCAAGTTTGAGACGCCCCTCTTTATCACTCCTACCTGTGTGTTCCAAGGGATTAAGATATCCACGGAGCAAGATAGTACCGATCATGGGAATGCCGTAAACATCAACTTCCAACTTGCCTTACACGAAGTAGGCATGTTTCTTACCTCGTCGTTTCATACGGGCAATATCCCTGACGAGAAGCTGGAAGTCGTCCTAAGTCTCGATGCTGAAGATGAAAAAGTCGTGGAGGAAGATGCTAGCTTTGTCGAAAGCGTGGACCACATCATCCGCGAGACGATCAAAAACGCGTTGGAGGATCCTAGCGGTAAGCAACGTGAGTTAGTTCTCAAGGCATTTCCTAACCTCAAAAAAGGTATTGAATATTACCTTCGTATTTGGCCTAAGGACTCTTCGGTGAAGATGAAATTCAAGTGTGGAGACAAACACCCGACAAAGATTTTTCTAGAGTCATCAAGTGGAAAACTCGAGGAAGTTAGCTTGGGCGCGTTTAAGGATGTCATTGCATCGAACACCAGCACCAAAACTCCTACCTTTGCTCGTTGCATTACCCATTTGACTGGAGTGACTATCAATGATAAGGGGGTGTACCCTACTTTGAAGCTGTGGTCTCTAGTCTTTACCGCACCTTCTTCGGTGGCTGAGAAGAAAGCCAGCAAGAAAGCTAGAAAGCTGTAAAGTTTCTATAAACTCATAGTCAGATTTTATGTTATTACCAAAGCTTTATTTCCGGTGGGTAGTATTTTTTTTTTTTTTATAAAAAAATGTATGACCCTAATACGTCAATCCTCTGTATACCCGTAGTATCTGTTCATCAGAGTCTTGGACCGGCTGTGTTCTAAGAGTTATCCCACCTCTCGGGTTCGAACACAGCACCTTTAGGTGACCATACCAAGCGCGCTAACCACTTAGCTAACCCAGCACTAGAAATCACTGAAATTTTTTTCCTTTTATTTTTCAATTATTTTTTTTTTTTTTTTTAAAAATATACACCGCAGGGCACCTTTGACCGTACGTATACAGTTCCTCGCTGGGCGCAGTGTATATAGTCTAGTGCGGCTTGTTAAGTCACGTTGACCTGTGATCCGACCGGGGTCGAACCTTAGCCATACACTAGACTTCGAGGCGCGCTAACCACTTAGCTAACGCCTCATGAAAAATTACTGAAATTTTTTTCCTTTTATTTTTCAATTTTTTTTCTTTTTTTTGCGTTTCCTTTGCGGCCGTTACTTCTAGGGTTATTATTTATAG
>Ga0214919_10005205_pt1 | contig 18580 bp, 12 predicted proteins | sample LL1503_MetaG_FD_177994 | JGI IMG/M metagenome (GOLD analysis project Ga0214919, IMG submission 177994) | Freshwater microbial communities from Lake Lanier, Atlanta, Georgia, United States - LL-1503 | ecosystem: Environmental > Aquatic > Freshwater > Lake | place: USA: Georgia | collected...
TATTGTTCAGATTGATTGGGAACGAAATCAATTGATCTTAGAAGAGACTGGAGAGAGGCTATTTTTAAATAAGTTAGAGCAATTCCAAAAATTGGCAAATACGTATATTTTAGAGAATGCAGCCAGCTGGCTAGAAGGGTCCGAACTATCTGATATTTATGGATTGCAGCCATGGTTAAAATCTCGTAGAATAACCCTATTTTTATCAAATGATCCTAAATCATTGACATTTTATACAGAATCGGGTAAATCAGTTCTTTCGAGTAAATCAATAAAGCCGGGAGACTTCATTCGTGCTGTAGTTAAATTGAATGGTATTTCTCTCCAAATGACAAATAAAGACATATGGACAGGAAAGTCGCGTATTCAACATCATGTATTAGAATTGTATAAAGTTAAGATTGATTAATCAGTGAAATGGATAGTGCCGTAAGGGATATAATTACAGAAAATGAGGTCGATATTAAATAATATAAATTCATGCTTAGAGGATTATACGTAGAATATAGATACCATAAAATAGTATGAAGTATAATAATAATAATTAATACTGCACTGACAGGCAAAAGGGTTTTTAATATATCACCCTTATTCACTCTTGAAAGTAAATATCCACAGACTATAATTAAAACTAGTTCAATACCGCCTATGACTGTAGTTTTAAATGAGGTATCTTTTGATCCACTATCTGCCATTGCTTACTAATTAGAAATTATTTATTTTAGATAACAGAACCTCCTAAGATTTAGTTTTCATCATTTGAGAGAGTCCATCTGACATTTGTTTTAATGGTCCTTGTGTATCAACTGCGCGCCCAATATTTGATGGCACTATCATAAATACATATATACACTCTAAAGCAAATAGAATTAATACAGCCGGTATTAGTAAAGAGTATATTCTGAAATCGTATATTTTAAATTTAGGATTACAAGAATCACTCATCTATTCTCAATGAATAACTTATTTTTTGAATATTAAAGATGCAGCAAGGGCCGTAAGAGATATAAACAGTGATGCTGATGTTGCTAGGAGATAATACAGATCTATACTCTTTGAATCTTGTATAAACATTTTAAAATAGATGTACCATAAAAGAGTATGAATTGACACAATTAGAGCTATATAATATACATTTGGTACAAGATCTTTCTCTAAATCATTTGTATTATCTGGATTTCCAACAAGTTGTGGAAATAAATATAAGCATGCTAAAATTAAAACTATTTCGCTAACCCCTATTACTGTAATCAATATGGAACCTTCGGTAGCATCAGCCATTATCTATTTATAAAAATATATTTTCTAATAATTAGTAGTAGCCATTATGGCTAAAACAAGAAAACGGCGTATTATAGCTCCAGGTCCAAGAGTCTGCCATCCTAGATTAAAGCATACTGATGGTGAGTGCTTAACACCGGACCTTGTGAAAAAGCTTGGAAAAATAATGGGTGCACCTTCTGAATTAGATGATCGGCATCTTCGTCATTGGATGACACGCCGTACAAGGTGTAAAACAGAGAGGTGTTGGATAGAAAAGTCATCAATGAGTCCCGATGAAAAGACTAAGCTTATGAAAAGCTATTTTCGTCCAAGTATGCCCGATAGTTGGAATGAAGACCCGGATGAGTGGTTAGACAGTTTAAATCTCATAGATGTGATGAAACAATATGAAGAAGTCTATCCAACATTCAAGTTTTTCGGTGCGAATCCAATCGACTTTTCTGCACCAAACCCATATAAAAAGGATGCTCTTGAAAAAAAGGAGTGTCTAGAGGACAGTATCTGCAAACTTCGGCTTGATACATTGACAAAGCAGGGTAAGACCCACTTAGGATTCATCTATAATTTGGATCCGAGTAATAAAGGGGGCAGTCACTGGATTGCGAGTTTTACAGATATTCCCGGTCATAAGAGTTACTATTTTGACTCCTACGGATTCAAACCGCCGCCACAGATTGCTCGATTCTTGAGGTCGCTTACCTTACAGGACCCAACAATGAAACTTCAATACAATGCCAGACGGTTCCAATATGGCGATACTGAATGTGGAGTCTATTGTCTGTATTTCTTAATTCGCATGTTGGAAGGTGATGATTTCAGAAAGTTTTGCAAAAGAGCTCCAAGAGACAGCGATATGTTAGAATTAAGAAGGTGGCTATTTGCACCTAATAACTAATTTAATGCGTGGATACATTCATATCTCTCTTCTAATGGTATCAGTAGAGTGAAATGGATCCGATGCAGCAGAATCGTAGGCAGTTCTTCAGCGAACAGAATGAGCAAATGTTATACGGCATGCTAACTAAAAATTTCCAACAGCGAATGGGTGCTCAGTTAAATGATAAACAGTCATCACATCTTGGGAGAGCTTTAGAGCATTATATGAGTGAGGTATTTCAGCAAGCCCCGAACCAGCAAGTTCCAACGCTTAACAAACAGGTATTGACTTCAACGGCGACAGAGTTCAATGCATATTTACAGCGCCAGACGGCCCTCGCAACGGCCACGCCTCAGATGTTTCAGGAGACATCGAATCGTTACGAGCAGCTTCAGCAGGATCGCCAGCGAACTCTGGAGGCTCCCCGACCCAGTATTCCAGATTATGTTCAGCCGATTCAGTTGAAGGAGGATGATTCAATAAGTGCTCTTGACCTCTTTGAGGAAGCTAAGAAGCGGCGAGGTGCTGAAATGAACGCTCAGGCAGATGCCGAGATAGCCAAGCGGTCTGCAGCAGTAGGTGTACCCATTTATGCAGTTCAGGAGCGGCCTGATCCAAGAACCATGTTTGATACTCCGCTTGATTTAGTGGTGTCCGGTCGTGCCGATATGAACCCTACGCTTGCTGGACCCCCTCCGGGTATCAGCCTTTCTAGGGATGGTCAGCGAGGCACTCTTCAACAGGATTTACTCATTAAGCAGCAGGATATACAGACATACAAGGAGACTGAATACAATTTATCGGTTTATAGTGCTGATAGAAAGTGGGAAATGGATAATGGTGAAAACCGTTTTAACTTCAGTGTCAATCTCTATTCTGGCAATCCGACGAATGGAGTCAGTATTATGCCTAAGGCGACGGCCCGCTTTCGCAATATCGTGAAAATCGAGTTTGTCAAGGCAGTTATGCCTATTGAGAATACAGATATCATTCTTAGAAAAACAGATGGTTCAACATATAATACAACATTTGATAAGAATATCTTTGGTTATCCATTTATCACCTTGAATGTTAGTGAATTAGACACAAATAATTTTGGAACAAGTGAGACAATGGATAGTGCATTTGGCATACTGCAGTATGATGCAAATTGGACAGATAATACTGATTCAATGGGATTTACGTCATATATTCCGAAACATATGAAGTGCCAGCGTGTCTATTCACCCACACCACTTGCAGCCTTAACAAAGCTCAGTATCAGACTCCAGCAGCCGAATGGTAATTTAATTAATTCCAGTCTTGATACTCTAGATATTTATGGAGCACCGCTAAGTATAACGGCCGATATTACAACATACAATGGTGGCGCACCAACCGTTGCACCAGGAACCAGTTACAGGGATTCTACTGGAGAATATATTTGGATTGACTGCAGGAAGTGGTTCAGCCGCTATCAAGTATCTGCAGGCGACAGAATTCAGATTAGAGGGCTTACAGGCATCTCAAATCCGACGGCGGCTCAGACGGATTTCTTGAACTATTTGCAGGACGTAAGTGGATTAATGGTAGTCTCGACCGCAACGACGACAGGTGCTGAATATAATAATGTAGGATATGCCAAATATATTATAGTTCGCAGTAAATTCGGCGATCCAACGACGGGTTCAACGTCAGCTGCACCGTTTGGTCTTGCTACCGATAATACCACCCTGTCAACCTTCTTAAAGGCGTTTAATTTCACGGGTGGGAAACTCATTAATTTAAGTCATCAGACGCAGCTGATATTCCGAATCGTAACGAGGGATTACGACTCAACAAGTCTTTTACGTCCAGATAATCTATAAGGCCCCGACGAATAGATTCGTCATTCTAGCCCCATTCTAATTTTAAGACTTAACATTAGAATGCAAGCACTTTACTTGCTTGGGACAACTTTATTAATGTTCATTTTATTATTTGTTCTACAGAGTTTCATAAAGGAGGGATTTGGAACAAATGAGGATACAATGCATTCAAATTTCAATCAGATGATGGAGCAAAAATACAACAATGTTGGTGCTGCATTGGCTGTTAGAAAGCATGAGGGTGCTTTGGGTGGAGATACCCGTGCTTTATTTGGAAATGTTTCAACTACAATGGATAACCGTGATAAGGTAATTAGCACGATTGATAACCCATATCCTCTTGAAGAAAATCGGTCAGGCCTATTTGCAGTGATAGATAAATGTGAGAAAGTGAAGGTTGCAGATTGCAGCGCTTTCGATGATGCGAGTTTTGCAAAGGATTGTGGTATATGTTTGGATATTGGCACAAATTCTGAAAATAAACCCTCTACTGGTGGTCTTGTCTTAACAGATGAAGATAAAAAGTATTATGGGGAGAAACCAATCCCTTCGGGCAGCTTCATTAAATCGTATGACCCGACGATTGGATCATGTCCGGCGAATCGTATGGTTTCAAATAAGGCCGAATGTATCCGCATGACAAATCAGATAAAATGTGAGAAAAATACGACATTTGATAATCCAGAGAGCTGCTCACAATGCTATGACAGTGAGGGAAATTACTTACTCTTAGATACAGCTAGTAAATCGTCGTCAGCAGGAACTCTGTATTTGATTGGTTCTGGAAATATTAACTTTAATGGCATCAACCGACGATTATCTAGCACAAATCCGTCTACCTTCCAAATACCCAATCAAAGCGGCTTGACATCTTTAACACTCGTCCTTGAAGGCATTCCTGCACCAGAACCATACGATGACAGTAAGACATATTCTATAAATGATGCAATCATATTTAACACTGGAGTCTATAAAATGAGAGAGGGCGCAGGCCAGCCTGGATACAGGCCTGATAGACAGGGTGATAGGCTATGGACTTTTCAGAGCTCAGTAAGTGAATATGAGATGCCAGCTCCAGCATTTATAGCTGGCTATTTAGCCTCACCTAATGCAGTAGATACAACTGATACAGGATATTTTCAAATCGACTTTTATCGCCTTATTTTATCTGATTCTGAGACTGGTAGAAAGCCGCGTGCAACTGCAAGTGTTAAGTTGAATGGGATCGATGTTACAAAGATGGAACCTGGATATAGTAAGTCTAGAATGACATTGGCAACAAGATATCCCTTTACATTCGCCGATCAAGGAAGTCAGGAGGCAACTATCTGTAAAGCGTCACCCTTTATAACTAAACAGGCTGCGTCTGAATTCTTGAATAGTGACCCGTGTTACAAAAAGGGAACAGGGCCAGGTTCATATTCACTAGAATGCGCACAAAATATCTATTTAGCAAATGGCTGCACAGAAATGGGTAAGGGATACCCCAAATCTAATGCTGAAACAAGCAAATTACTTTATGATAACGGTGTAGCATTAAAGTTAAATCAAATTGCCGATAAAGTGTATGCTATGGCAGTATTAACTTCTACTGGAATAAAACCAGATGGAAGTAAGGCTACCATAGAACAGTGGTCAGATGCAAGTGTGTTTTGTACAGGAAAATCGATATCAACACCGTGTGATATTCCGACAAAGGAGACGGGGCCGCTTTCGTCCGAGTGTATTACATATCTATGGGATAACAATGGGCAAAACAATACACTTGAATCTACATACGGTACATCACTCTTTTCTTCTGCATGGAGCTTATTTAACACGAGCTCAGAACCTACGACTAAGATAAACGAGAAGAAATTCTGTACGAGAAACGGCACAATGTCGCCGAAGAATCCTAATGGCACAGATAATACTCCAAATATGGCATATTGGAAAGCTAGAGGTGGTGTTGCGTCAGTAAAGGCGGCTATGGCGTCAATTCATTCTACTGCTAATAATCCGGCTCCACCTGAAGATCCGAATAAGTCAGCCGCTATTGTGCAGTGCTATGGTGCAACTCCTAGAGCCCGTAATACATATACATCAAACTATAGCAGCGATACAACAAGCACTGGCGTTATAAACTATGGTCCGCGCAGAGATTATGCCAACCCTATTGTATCTAGCCCACTTGATATATCAAGAAGCAATGGAGATAATCCAATGGTCTATAAAAAGAGCACACCTATAAATTTCAATAATTTTATAATGGCTGCAACTCTTGGCTTAAAAGATTGGCCGAAAGAAAATACTTGGTGGGGCGGTGGCTCATTCTGTAATCCTGCATGCAATGAAATACCATCAGGTAACTGGTCTGGCGCAGGTAACGGCAAGGATAAGTCTCAATCATGTATTGAATTTAGTTACACGACAAGTTTTAATAATGGAAGTAATGCTCGCCCAGAATGTACCTTCTGGAATGATTTAGATTTCAGAACATTAAATTTTGAGATTGCCCGTGTGAATAATCAAGGCGTAGTTAGAATTACTGTAAATAGTGGCGGCAGACCTCCAGCAGGTTCTAGTGTAGTATGGACATCAAATCCTATTACGAAAAATAGCGATTTAAATATCGACGTTTCATATTCTAAGACAGATAGGATTATGAATGTAAAATTATCTGGTGCACTAGACCAGACGGCAGCTATAAACAATGTTACACTCTACAGAAATCAACAGGTGCCTGGAAAAGATGAATGGAGTTTTGACAATTCATTTACTGGACCCTTGAATGTACCTGTTTTTGCATCTGGACAGGGTGGTAAACAGCCGTTTGCTGGTGTGGTTAAATATCTATATATTGGAGACCCACCTGCAGCAGCTACAGGTGGTGCATCTAGTTCTGGTCCAGTTCGTGGTCCTGGTCCTGGATGGAACTTGTAAGGCATATGCTGTCCGGCCCCTTTATAAATCTAGTAAAATTATCTCAAAGATATTTTTACTATATAATTTAGATAGGGAATGTTCGGAAAAATGTTCAAAGGGTTATTGGAACCATTTACTGTTACGCCCACAGAGAAAGCGGGTCATGAAGAACTTCGTTACTACTATGGCGATAAACGACCCAATGCTATCTATAGTGCAGGTGATAGAGATATTCCTCTTGAAAGCCCAACAACAACCTATATGGGGACAGATATAAATGGCTCAGTTAAGTTGTGGGATAATACGACAATACCCAAAATCAATCGTAAAGAGGCGTCATTGAAGGATAAGTTCCTATTACCAAATAATTCATTATCAAATAATGTACTCATTGAAAGACAAAATGCATGTGAGGCACTTGGTTCAGGTGAAGCTGATCAGTTTGCACATCTAAGCGCACTTGCTGCAAATATTAATGAAAGAAGTCGCCTTCGTTGTGGATGGGTCTATAACAATAGTAATCCAGATCAAGGTCGTGGTGCATACGGCACAATCAATGGTCCATTTCAAACAAGTGCTAATGGAACATGGACTTGGGATCTTCAGGCAGCCAAGAAAAAGTACCACACTGCAATCTGTAATCAGGTGAGGTCATGTGAAGATTTGAGTGACCCTAAATACAAGGGTCGATGTGGATTCTGTAAGGCTTCAAAGAGAGGTATTCCAATTTCAGGATCGGTTGCTGCTTACCCGAATGACCCTACATTAACATGCTCGGCAAACAGTATTGTCATCTCTTCAGATAAATGCCCTGTAGCAGCACCTCCTCCACCAAGAGACTCTCCGGCGTATGCCGCCTATGTTGCAAATAGGCAGGTCTGTGATCCATTGGAAAATGGCACTCTTCCCCGCGACTGTCTCATATCAAAGGCGCAACAAGTATGTTCTGACAAGGGCACTTTAGTAGCTGCTTTGAAAAGCGGAAGTGAGACGAATTATTTGGATACTTTGACACAGGCACAATCATACAGTGTTTATCAACAGAGGGCCGCGAATTCAATGAATGAGACCGCTCTTAAGACGGGTAAGTTAGCCGTCGGCGACGCTCTAAGAGAGTTTAAAAATGTTGCAGACAATGCAGCCTCAGCTGCAAATGCTGGATTGAAGGCGGCGGCGAATGATCTATGTTTTACGAAAGGTTCATTGGACGAATATGATTTCTGCGCCGAGATTCAGCCATCATCAACTGGACCCTTCGTTTTGAACTGTTTGCAGGTTGCATTCAAGCGTGCAGGAGGACAGCCAACGGGCAGCATGTATCCAAGTTCATCAAATATAGATTCGTGGAATTCGTATAATACATGGCAGGAAGTAAATACAGCGATTAATGCTCTAGCATCAAGCACTAAATCGACGGATCGTCGCGAACAGGAAGAAGCTATGGCTCAATTCTATGGCATATCGCTTGATGATAAAAGGACCCCACTCTTAGGAGATATTAATAACGTTGAGGTGTTTTGGTTTACACGTGACAATAATATAACGAGCGCAGCTTCAACATACAATACTACATTTTTGGGACGTCGCATTCGTTCTCAGATTCCATCTCTACAAAATACGAATAATATACCTGGTACAATTTCATCTGGTGCATCCTTTGTATTTTTTACAAGATATAGGGCGCCATCTCAGACACCAATTAAATTAAGGGTTGCTTCAGATGCCGGTTTTGTTTTGTTAAAGGATGAACCAATGAAGAATGTATATACGGGCACTGGCGCGAAGACGGCAACTGAATTTTCAGCGTATCAGCTACCAAGTATAAATGTCGGCAATCCTCTTGATAATTCATCAAGTCCATGGGCGCTTACTGCCAATAATATACTAACTGGATACTATATTGGCGGTGGTAATAATTTTTCAATTCAGTATAGTGCTAGCACTAGTGTATATGTTCCTCCTGAATGTGGCTGTTATGGATATTCTATTCCCCATATAGTCAATAGTTTTAGAGCATACACTAAGACCGACTGTGATGCAGTAGGTGGAGATTATGTAAATGGAGATTGGTGTAATAAAAGGGGAAATTCAAATCAGGCTGAATCTTGGAGTAAGATGTGTCAGCCGCTCAATTTAATTCCTTCACCTGGTTCTGGTAATACTTGTGTTATTACACCAAATGTTTTTCCTAGAGAGTCCCTATTTCTATTACAGGACCCATATGCGCCCATGATTTCATTTGAGACCAGACAGAACTATGCAAACTACAATTGTGATTTCCCGTTTTGCGATAAGCGTCTTGGCTCACACAAAATGAAATGGGCTACATATGGCGCAACGGGCGCGACGCCCAATTTCGTTGGCACAAGCAGAGATAAGAATAGATATACATTACGTAAGAGTTTTATGGAATTTAGGAGCGGATCTTCAATTTGGTCACAGTTTCTAATAAAAATATATTCATTTATGACGATGACATACATGGTTCGCTTTACGACTCTACCTGCTAATGGAATAAGAACCCGACCCTTTATTCTCTGGGCATCAGCTCCCAATATTGATTACCCTACAATCTTTGTAACTGGTATAGGAGGAAATAAGGCAACAGTAAATGTTGGAGGTTTGATGAATCCAACGGGTGGAACGAATTCATATGGTGTAACAACTCCAAGTCTCACAACAAATGGCCCTACAGTTGGTCTCAACCAAACATATATAATCACTTTGAAAGCAATAAGAGGAACTGAAAATGACATTACAACACTAAAGTCTCTAAAGGTTGGCGCTGCAACTGTAAGTGAGCTTCAGAAAGATCCAAGCAAATTGAAGGAGTCGAGTGAATTATTTTGGGCAAATTCAAGACAGTTAGATAATCCAGACACTAGTTCAAGTCTATTTTTCTTAATAAATACTGATGCGGGTGCTATACAATACGACCTATTTTCAATTCAGATGTATGATTATGTATTATCTGGTGAGAATTTGCGCACGAGCGCATATGATGCGTGGCCGCAAGCTGCAACAAATGTTTATAGTTAATTTGGCGGTCTAAACTATGAAGTGTTAATACGTATTAAGCGGTACAATGCCATTAGAAAAGATTGATGCAATATATTTACTCTGCCATCCTGAAAAGGAACCTTCCAGATGGCAGCGTTTACAGGCGCATTTGATTCATAGGGGTCTTCCGAAAGATAAATTTATCTGTATTGGAAAGACTTGGGGCGACCAATTAAATGAGAAGGTATTTGACCTCTATGATCCCTTTCTTAAAAGGGGGTGTCCTTATCTGAGTTGGAAGGGACGGGCCTTATCTCTTGGTGAGATTTCTCTCGTTATGAATTTCTGGATAGGAGTTGACCACGCACTAGAACATGCCTATAGACATGTGCTGTTTCTAGAGTCGGATGTATTCTTAAGAGATGATTTTACATCACGAATGGATGGCCTCATGAATATACTCGAGGGAAGGGCATGGGATTTTGTAAGTCTGAGTGACGGTGTTGGAACACATGCAGAGAGGAATGATATTAGTACAAATTCAGTCTATGCTACAACAGGCGTATATACTCCCCCACATCAGTTTCCATTTCGCTGCACGGATAGTATGTTATTTAGAGTTGATATACTAAGAAGTATGCGTAGGACAGCCTTTCCATTTAGTGAATGCTTGGATTGGGAACTGAATTATCAACTTGCAATTCATAGGGGTGTAGCATTATGGGTTGAGCCGCATTTGGTTGAACAGGGGACAGTTAAGCAGCGAATGATGACAAGTTTGCCTGCATAAACAATATATATGAAGATATATAAAATGAAGATTGCAATCCTCTTTTCAGGGCGTATTTTCAAATTTGGGAATCATTATAACAATATAATGGAAAATATAGTTCAAGGGCATGATGCAGACTTCTTTCTTTCTCATAGTCCTGAGCTTGATGAGGATTTAGAGAGCTTCTGTGAAATATATCAGCCAGTTGCTGTTTGTAATGACCCTATACCTGAATTTGACTTTACAAAGTATCCAAATTATCCTGGTTCTGTTACGCATAGACGCAATGTAATATGTATGTTCTACAATAGACGTCGTGTCTTTAATTTATTAGATACGCATATAAAAACAAATAATATAGAATATGACTGTATAGTATCATATAGACTTGACTTATTCTCCTATAATAAAATAGATTATAACATACAATCTAATATATTATATATTCCTGAGGGGTCAGATCACTATGGTGGAATTAATGATCAAGTTGCATATGGAACATATGAACCGATGAAAAAATACATGAATCCAATTAATCATATAGATGATATATTGCTTAATATTGGAATATTTCATGCTGAATTAATAAATAAAGAGAACCTATTATTACATAAAGTGGCAATTCAAAGAACTTTATTTGATTATGAGATTATTCGGGGCGGTCATAGTATATATATAAATTCTAGATAGAATTAGACGGTTGCTTTAACGAAGATTTTTTTAAGATGTGCCATCAGTTCCGAAATTAATAGACTATGTTCAGTCATACCGAGAGCGTCTGAAAGATGTGAATCAATATCAATATATGGATACTGATATAGACTTCTGCGTTTTGTATAAGTTAATACTAGGTTGTATGCAGATTCTAGAGAAATATACCCGTGTTTATTAAGATGCTCGGCACCACAGAATTCCTTGAAACTAGCCGTTGGCACGTAATTAAAGGCTTTCAAATCGGGTTCGAGCTGTTCTGTATTATCAGTATGTGATACTACTTTTGTTTGAATCGATGTCATCTTAAGAAACTCGTGAAGTGCGGTAAGATCTTCCTTCTTTGTGATTGTAAGAAGCATACTAATTTCCATTTATTTATAAATAAATGGAAACTAGTTGTCAATTTTTAACGTTTTTATGGGACTGGAACAATGTCTCCTTGTGGCAGACCCTTTTCACTTGCCTTGATAAATCCAATTGGCTTATCACCATATACATCATTTATGTCATACAATACGTAGCCTTCAGGTAGGCCATCGCCTTTCATTTTAATTGTATATCTATAATTATTCTTGCGATAGGTCAGCTTTTTAATAGCGGGTCTTTCTGGTGCGACAGGAATCGTTTCTGGAGCGGCAGTTAATTCTATAGGCGCAGCACTTGGCATAGGCATAGGTGGAGCCACAGTTCTTTTTCCGAATCTAGCCTCAGTTTCCTTAATATCCTTTTCTAAAATCGGATGATAGGCAAAGTCTCCAATTGAATCACCCAAAGATAGACATCTATATGTTCCATCCTTATTATCTTCAAAATTCATTTTGCAATCAATTGATACAGTTTTCATCAGTGTCTGAAGAGACCCTATAACCTTTTCCTTTCGCAGACCGATTGATAGTACTTTCTGGTCACTTGTTAATATTATATATCTATCTTCGTCTTGAGCAGGACCTGCGCCACCGGCTTCACCTGCACCACCTTTTTGGTCAAGTCCTGGTAGCAACTCATCTGGTCTTAGTTCAGCTGATAGATCTTCAGCTGCTGCAGCAGCTCTAGATGCTCCAGCATCTTCAGCTGCTGCTCCAGCTGCTGCGCCAGCATCTTCAGCTGCTCCAACAGTATCTTCATCTTCTCCGTAAAAATCAATCTCTCGTATCGGTGCCTGGTCACCAACTGCCTCAGGAACAACATACTCTCGTAGCTCCTCACGAATTTGTTCTAGAAGCTTTCCATACCGATTCTTACCCTTTCCAGTCCGCCCTTCTCCCCAAAATGCGTCTGGCGATGCTTCAATAAGAGGTCTAGCTCCAGTGCTCTTGAGTAAGTCAAGAAGCCCACGATTTTGCTGGAATTTCGCCCTCAAACCTTCAAGCATCACCGCCTCCTTTACGGTTTCCCAATCGGCTCTCACCGTGTGTGCAGGATCTGTACCCAACTGTTTCGCCTTCTTAGGATCGGGTGACACTCTGATTGCCTCCTGCCACATGGGATCGCCTGGAAATCTCATGGCCTGGTAATAATGCTCAAGAGTTGGATAACGCTTTCCGCCAATTACTATGGGTGATGGAGCGAAGGTTGTAAAGCCTCTGTATTCATTGACCATCTTCAAATAAAATCTCACAGGACCCTCCTTGTTCGCCTGAGCTCCTTCTGGCACAGGCTCATCCGCCTTATCTTCAACCTTGAAAAAGAGGCCTTCTGCTATAGGCTCACCCTTCTTTGCTGGCGGTGGCACTGGAACACCCAGAGCCGCAGCATCACTTGCACTCATTTTATCACTGCGCTCCAACGTCTTATCAATGGCCTGAGCCACGATTGCCTCATCTGGAATCATCGTGCAATATGTGTAGATTTCTACATTTTGCTGGTCCTTAGGAAGGTCCATATGTGAACAGATACGCACAGCACGACCCTTCACCTGCTGCGTTCTCACAGTATTCCAATAGGGCTCCATAATATGTACGCCGCGCACAGCCTTCAATGAAAGACCCTCAGCACCAGCCGATGTAATACAGAATACCCGACATAGACCACCATCTAGATTATCACTCCAACCGGCATCCTTGAGAACTTTCTGCATCGCTGGCGACATTTTATCGAGGCGTGCATTGAATGTATTTACAGCTGCTCCACGCTGCTCCTTTGACCCAACACCGGTGAATTCAATATAGCGATTCTCTTTAATTCCTGGTCCCTTTGCCAACGAAACTGCTGTTCGCTCACTAAATGCAAGTTTACCGTCTGCACCATTGATAATCTCAATTGGCACATACCCATTGGCTTCCATACAGATTCCTAGAATACCGATGCCCTCCATTTCTAAGAACTGTGAATAGACCAAACTGGAACCAGGAAGTCCGCTGATTTTCCGTATCATCGCTGCAAACTTAGGACTGTATTTCTCTAAATTATGCTCACTTGGCCCGTCAAGTTGTAGATGTGTGGCGCCCATTCCTCTTAATTTTGCCTTGACTGTCTTAATTGCATGTTTATAGGCTTCCTTTTGCTCCTTACTGCTTAAGATCGGTTTAGGAACTCCTGCAACTGACTTGGCCTCAGCCTCATCTTCATCTACGACGGATCCTGCATCGTCATCGCGCCCTGCAACTGCATCTTCAATATCGACTTCTATGATATTCTCTCTATCGGCTCCAGTCTCAACATCCTGCTCACCCAAGTCTCTCGGTCTAGGGCGTACAACACTTTCTGGAAATACGAAATTGCATGCTTGACGACTGCTCATGCGATAGTTACTGGACGATTTCATCTTGGATATATCCTCAATTTCCTGCCATATTGCATCAGCTGCACTCACATCCGCCTTTGGCTTACTCATTTCTATTTGGATTTCCTGATTACGCAGCTTGTTGTATATTTTCAAAGAATATCCTGAAAGTGGAATACCGACGATCTCATCCTTAATCACTTTCGGCATAACATCGCCTTGTATTCCCCTGTAATATGAAATAAGTCCGCGAATGCGTTTCTGTAGAACAATCGTATTCTTTAGTGTTATACCGTCTTCCTGTAGGAACGCTCCACGAAAGGGTGTATCCCAAGACGGTAGTAACTCATATGCCTTGAATGCAGGAGCAGATGTAAAGCGGATCTTTTTACCGGCTAATTCGACTGCCACAGTTTCCCAGATTTTCTCTAAGGTTGGTGTTGCCTCTCCAGGATCACGGCGTCTAATACCTAATGTGTCACCTGTATCATCAAGCACTTTGATGAATTGTTCAGGGAGTCGTGTAACTGTGACTCCAATAGACCCCTCTGAGGACTGAAAGAAGACGGTGTCCAGGTTTTCATTTTCATTTACAATCTTCTCTATTTCATCTTTGACCTCACGCATTGCCTCAACAGCCACAGTGAATTCAATAATTCTGTTTGGGCCGTGCAAGATATTCATTAAGATTCCGAGCTCTTCTGGAAAATTGATGAGCGGTGTGCCTGAGAGACCGATGATCTTGGTATTTTTAGCATCCATGAAAAGACGGTAAAAGAGATAGCCACGTGTATATTTACCTGAGAGGCCGCATTGGGGTAGCGGTTTTCTGTCTGGAGTTAGGCCTTCACGAGGATTGGCCTTTGTAAAGGGGTGTTCCAGACTTCCTTGAATGAGACGAGTCAAGTTGTGAATCTCATCTACGACGATGACTGCATTATCAAATACATCGGGTGTTGAGCATACCATGAGTTTCAACTCTCTCGATGAAATTCCATTGTAATTAATGAATTTGATGCGGTTTTCTACTGTCTCTTTGAGCTGTGTCTGAATCTCATCACGCTCTTGAGGGCCGAGTGAATCAAAATTGGGACTCTCCTCAAAGTCTGGTATCCAAATACGCGATAGCTGTGGGCGACCACGTGGCCTCTTGGCAAAATATGATTCGGGTATGCCATAGACATTCTGCGCGAAGAGTTTTACCATTCCCGGTTCAGGCGTAGAGCCCGGAAGTAGGGATAGCGGGACCCAGTGATTCTGAAGACGGAAATGCTTGAAACCGCAGAAGTTAATCTCACTGATAAAGTTGTCGCGCAAACTGTAGGGTGTCATAACAATGATCTTAGAACCGCGTGTTCCAAAAAGGGCTTCAGCAGCCGCAATGGCTGAACATGTCTTACCACTGCCGAGACCGTGATAGACGAGAAGGCCTCTGTATGGCGTCTCAAATCTGAGATATTCGCGAATGAATGCTTGATAGTGATAAATTTTAACCTCTTTCGTGCCTTCATCACCCTTAGCTGCACATTTTGCTACGTCAATCTGTCGGCTCTCTTTTGTGGGAAAGATTGGACCGTAATTATCTATCAAGAATGAACCGAACGCTGGGCGAGAAAGAGGCACAAAGACTTCTGGAGCTGGTTCAACAATGTAGGGGTTTGCAGTCTCAACGTCGAGTAGAACTTTCGCTTCAGTTTGAAGCTCTTCAGGTAATTTAGCAACCTCTTCGGCCTGTTTTTCTCTTGAAAGCACATCGAACCGTGAATATACTGCAGACTTACCGGACACTACAGTTTTCTTTCGTTTTGATGCGGCAGTAGCACGTACTAAAAATTCTGGAAGAGCTGCTGCCTCGTCGGTACGCTCTTCTTTCTGCCCCTTTTGTTCCTTTCTTGCTCTCTTACCTTTGAACATTCCCACATCTGTATCTATACCTGCAGCTGCAGTGAGGTCTGCAACCTTTTCATCGGCTACAGTGATCCCCGTAGTGAAAGGCTTGGGTGCAAAGGCTGTTATATCCGTTTTTTGTTCTGCGAGCTGTGGAGTAGATTCAAGGGCTAGGACGACCCTCATTTTTGTAAATGGTCTGAATTTGGGAGGCAGTCCGTCCATATCTAAATCACGTCGATGTTTTCTTATTGTAGACCTCTAGCGCAAGGCGACTCGCTTCTTGTTCGGCAACCTTCTTATTTCGTGCAGTACTTGTTGCTATAACACGACCATTTGGGTCAATAACACCCATAGTAAATATTCTATCGTGTGGCGGCCCTTCAACCTTCACTTCCTTGTATCTTGGGGGCTGATGGAATTGTGATTGGAAATATCTGAGAAGTTGGTCCTTGAAATTATTGTCCTCAGCAATGAGCTTGGAGAAATTAATGTGCTTTTCCATAATCGAAATGAAAAATTTACGTGACATATCGTATGCCGGGCCCTCATTACCTTCATGTTCCATAATGGCGTCAATCCAGGCTTCTAGCATGCTTCCAAGTATGCGAAGATTATTACGTCCATCGCAGACTTCTTCAACGTGGCGACTGAGAACTAGGAAGGGTGCGAACCCCATTTTTTTCGCGAGTTCTCCCAGCATGTTGTTATTGACAATTTGAGTTCGCAGACTTGTTAGAAATCCTTCACCTTGACCAGGATATCTCATCTTAAGATACTTCCCGACAATTGCTGATAGGACTGAATCTCCTGCAAATTCAAGTTCTTCATTGTCCCTCTGTTTAAGAGCTAAACAGCCTTCGGGTTTTTCTGTTATAATCATGGCTGGTTGGTCGGCCCAAGCCTCAGGTCTATCGACATACGATTTATGAATACACGCTTGTGCAAACCATTTTATATCGCGTAGTTTAAAATCGGGAGAACCATACCGGCGCATGATGCTTTCAACATCTTGCGTCGTTATGTCAATATTCTTCATGTTCCAAGGATTGAATGTCTTGGGTGGCTCAGTCATCTATCTTAATATGTAGGGGGCGTTTAGACCACGTGATTTAATTATATGTTAATTATAGTATGTCGGCAGTAGGGACACCACCAGTAAGGCAAGTATTGCCACCTAGAGATCCAGGTAGATTCCCAATTCGCTCACCATTAGAGGTGTTGCAAAAAGATGATAAGGATACTACAATTGATAGTGCAGGAAATATTACTGCAGTTATTGAACACCAGCGTAGGCGATTTAGAGAATTATATAATATATTAAATGATAATCCTAATATTCGTGTAATTATTTCTGGTTCTGGTAATAATCATGCTTTGTGCACTGGTATAGAAGAAGCTGCTTGGACTAGCAAGGGACAGGGTAATATTAGATATAATCTTATGAATAAAAATTTAAATAAATATACAAAATTTCTCAAAGACACGTTTGGTGATCGTGTTACATATGGCAATGTTGGATTTAAAACATTGATCACTGATGCTGCATTGAAACCATCTGAGGATCCATCTGAAAATGTTATACATATGTGGGGTGCAAATGAAGATAATTGGAATTATGATAATGGATATCAAGCTGGTAGCGCTTTTGGAGCCGGTCAAGCTGCAGGATTTAATAAACAAGTTCCTGGTGTGTTTGGGATTGTTACAATGCCGGCAGATAGTAAAGATAAAATATTAGCAAAATCAAAGTATTTAATTTCGGCTACTTCTTCTCCTGGTGCGGCCACAGGCGTAGCCACAGGTCCTGCCACAGGCGTAGCCACAGGTCTTGCAACTGGCCCTACTTCTGGCCCTACTTCTGGTTCTGCAACTGGTGCAGCCACAGGTGCAGCCACAGGTGCAGCCACAGGTGCAGCCACAGGTGCAGCCACAGGTCTTGCAACTGGCCCTACTTCTGGCCCTACTTCTGGTTCTGCAACTGGTGCAGCCACAGGCGCAGCCACAGGTTCTACTTTTGGCTCTGCGTTTGGAAATACTTCTAAAGTTGGCAGCATAATAAATCCAATGGTTTGCTTTCCACTACCATTCCATTTTGCCCGTGATCAAGAAATAGATGGTGAAACATTTATTATAGATAAAGATCACAGTGTAATAAATTCTGGAACGCCTGGACTTTTATTTGAACCTGATTTTCAAGAGCGATTTATTAAATCAGAACCTCGTAAGCCTTCTCCAGTTGCTAGTATAACCCCATCTGAACCTAATACTGGGTCAAATAGTCCTGCAGGGCTTACAGATGGAACAAATGCAGGAGTAGACGCAGGGCAATCATCATTACCAGGACTACCTCAGCCACCACCTGAGTCTGCACCTGAGTCTGGACCTGAGCCAGGACCTGAGCCAGGACCTGAGCCTCAGCCAGGACCTCAACCAGGACCTCAACCAGGACCTCAACCAGGACCTCAACCAGAACCTCAGCCTCAGCCACCTCAGCTACCAGGACAGCCTCAGCTACCAGGACAGCCTCAGCTACCAGGACAGCCTCAGCTACCAGGACAGCCTCAGCCACC
>Ga0214919_10005206_pt1 | contig 18574 bp, 15 predicted proteins | sample LL1503_MetaG_FD_177994 | JGI IMG/M metagenome (GOLD analysis project Ga0214919, IMG submission 177994) | Freshwater microbial communities from Lake Lanier, Atlanta, Georgia, United States - LL-1503 | ecosystem: Environmental > Aquatic > Freshwater > Lake | place: USA: Georgia | collected...
AGTAAGTTTAGTAAGTTTAGTAAGTTTAGTAAGTTTAGTAAGTTTAGTAAGTTTAGTAAGTTTAGTAAGTTTAGTAAGTTTAGTAAGTTTAGTAAGTTTAGTAAGTTTAGTAAGTTTAGTAAGTTTAATATGTAATTTGTATAATTTGCCGTAATAGGATATTGTTTTCATTTTCATATTTATATTTAGGATTAGATGAATTAATTAATCCAGTAATATATCCAGGATGTTGTTTAGCAGAATTATTGTTTGCATCCCAGTTATCAAAGTATGTATGTTTTGCTACAGGATTATCTGTTATTCCGTGTCCTAATGTTAAGATTTTCACATCGATACCATTTAATGATGATATAAAATAACCGATATTACCTTTTTCAAATAAGAAATCGTAAACGGGATAATCTTCGACACTTTCTACGATAGCATTTAACATATCTTTAGCAAATATATAGGTAATATTGCCATTCTTATCAATTAATTGAATTGGATGATATGGTGTTAAATCATTATGCAAAGTGCCAGACCATTTTGTTAATATTATTACACATAATATACAACTAGTAATAGGATTACCATCATCATCATATCCAACAACTACTTTATCGCCTTTTTTAATTTCTCCAGCAGTTGTTTGGATTATTTCACCAGTAAGAGGATTAACTATTTTTACAAGCATATTTGCTACAAAGCATCCGCCCATATTATAATAGGCAGAAGATACTGGTGCAATGGGTGTTGATGCTGACAATGCATATGGAGTTGCGCGTGCTCTTCCATCTGATACTTCTTGCTCCAATTTTACTGCAAATTGTGGATTGTTAAGAATACGTTCTTCAAACATTCGCATTAGTTGGGTTCGTTCTTCTGTTTCAAATAATTTTAGTATAGGCGACGAATCGATACTTATAGTAATATTCATATTTGTTAAAGCACTTATTAAACACATTATATGATGTTTGCCCCAGTTATCATATGCGTCATATGTAGTCGTTATTATATCAAGTTGACTTCCATTTTCAAGTTCTTTAAGCACATACTCGGGTATATGAAGATCTCTTCTTAGTAATATAGTTTTATAATCAGATAAAATCTTTTTTGCCCTAATGAGATAGTCATCTTCTTCATCATCACCATCGTCAACATCAGCTTCAAAATATTCAATAAGTTTATTCAGCATTTCAATAAATGATAAGCGAATAATATTGTTATTATTATCAATAGCATTATCAGGTGAAACTGCAAAACTTTTTAACATATTTGTAAGCAAATCAATAATAACAATATCCGTGCGTCCTACATCATAAATAATATAATATGTTCCGCCAGTTATAGATGCCAAATATGCTGTTTCAGTAGGTACATCAGCACCTAACGCAATAAAATGCACTTTAAAATCAGGATTAGTTATATGCAAATCCAATAAATATATTATAACATCATCACTATCATCAAGACGACCGTCCGTAATAATACATACTTGTTTTAATCCCACTTTTAAAGCATCGCTAATCGCATTTGTTAATACATTGAGTAATTTAGTACCTTGTAATGGTTTAAGTGTCTTAATATAGTTTTCTATTTCACTAATACTATTTGCTTGTAGTTTTAAAGGTTTAACATCCATACCTCTAGTAAATGGATATATACCAAATGGAACCTTATTGTTATTGTTTTTGTTTATATTATTAGGATTATCTTTATTTTCATTTTCATTATTAATAAGAGTTAACATAGTGCTTAAAGCGTGTTTTAATAATTCTATACGGGTAATACTTGTTTCTTCACCAGGTTTAGCAACTTGTTTAGCATCAGTACCCATAGATCCAGATACATCTACAACACAGCAAATACCATTAGTAATACCATTAATAATATCATTAATTAATTGTAATTCTGATACAGATAACGGCATATCACTCATTTTACAATAATAAGAAAACGTAAAATAATATACGAAATATAAGAAAATAATAATAATAATAATAATAATAATAATAATATTATTTAAAAATCAATTTTTAATAGTTTTGTGTTTTTTTTTCTATAAACAAAACAAAAATATATAAACAAAACAAAAATATATAAACAATATAAAATATATAAACAATATAAAATAAAATATATACACAAAATATATAATTAAAATATATAATTAAAAACATAAAATAATATATAAACAATATACACAAACACACACACATACATAACCAAAATGTCGGCAGATATGTTTTTTAATTTAGCGGTGAATACTACAAACCCTAGTAATAACTATACGTTTTTACCTATATATAATCATAAATACTATGAATATTATAAAAAGCAATTAGCAAGTTTTTGGACGGTTGAAGAAATCGATTTATCTAAAGATCGCCACCAGTTTAATAATTTATCAGAACCTGAGCGCGTGTTTATTAAAAACATATTAGCATTTTTTGCTGCGAGTGATGGTATTGTTGCTGAAAACCTAGATTTAAATTTTATTGAAGAAATCAGTTTTAAAGAAGTACGTACTTGTTTGCGCTTTCAATCAATGATGGAAGATATACACAGTGAAATGTATTCGCGTCTAATAGATACATTAATAACAGATGAAAATGAAAAAACACGTATATTTAATGCGATTACAACTATACCGTGTATAAAATTAAAAGCAGAATGGGCACAAAAATGGACACAAATACAAGCAAAAGATAGAATGGATATTAATAATAATACTACTACTAATTTTAATTTAATGTTGCCTATGCGTTTAATTGCATTTGCGTGTGTAGAAGGTATCCATTTTAGCGGTTCGTTTTGTGCTATTTACTGGCTTAAAAAACGTAATCTAATGCCAGGATTAACACTAAGCAACGAATTTATTGCTCGGGATGAAGGTTCGCATACCGAAACAAGTATATCATTATATAATGATTTAAAACGTGAATACCGTGTAGCATCATCTATTGTAAATAATATTATTGAGGAAGCAGTAAATATTGAAATCATATTTATTACAGAAAGTATTAGTTGTTCAATGCTTGGTATGAATATTGAATTAATGAAACAATATATTAAATTTGTTGGGGATAGGTTGTTAATACAACTTGGATATAATAAAATATGGAATGTATCAAATCCATTTGATTTTATGGAAAATATAAGTGTTGAAAATAAAACAAATTTTTTTGAAGACCGTGTAAGCAATTATTCAAAAGCAGGAGTCGGTAGTTTAGCAATTGATAAAGAGTTTGATTTAGATGCTGATTTTTAAATATTAGTTGTAAAGTCGTAAAGTCGTAACGTCATTATAAGCTATTATATTAGCATTTAATGAGATGCTAAAATGCTATTACGTTATAATATTTAAAACACATCCTAATCAACCACCGCTAATCTACAGGTGTTTAACGCATTAAAAGGGATAACAACATTATCAACATGTGCAACGCCAAATTCAAGATGTATAATTAACTCTAACTCAAACCTAGGATTGTTTTCATCATCTTTATCTTTGATTATACTAATTACATTATATTTACCCCCAATATTAATATTATTTACGCCTTTTTCATTACTATTAACTTTAAACGTTGTCCCAATACTTATTAAAATACCTCCACACAATATGGGGATATCTGCTCCACCCCTCATTTTCCTTATATTCTTACGGGTTTTAGTATTACGTTTAGTATTACGTTTACCACTTTTAAGTTTTTTACTTAACAGATTTCTGCGTTTGCGAGACATTACCATTTTATAAAATATAAACTATTAAAAATTAAATAAATTATTATTATTATTATATATAAATATTTTCATTTTTTAAGAATTAAAAGAATTAAAAGAATTAAAAGCATTAATAAAAACAATATTATTACTTAATTATATTATTGTGTTTAGCGTTTATTAAAATATTTTATTGATAATGGATTAATATTTCTAATTGGTATATTATGATATTGCGTATAAACAGATAATGATGCATTATTTAATATATTATTACTAAATAAAACAACATAAATATGCGTATTAGTATCAGTATTCGTATTAGTATCAGTATTAATACTAATCTGCATTTTATTATCATCAAATAATTTATGTAAGTCTCTACATAATAATAATCCATTAGCATCATCATATTTTTCATTATCATTATCACATTTACTAAATGGTAAAATATGTGCTACCTCACACACATCAATTGCTCTGCCAGTTATACAACAATGATTATTATAATAGTTTTTAACTTTTTCCTTAAATATATAATCATTACGGGCAATAGCATTTTGTAATTGTAAAGTATTATAAGTATTATATTCAAATCCATATGCATCATAAAATGCGAAATCTAATTTATTATTAATAGCTTGTATAGCATCAATATTATTAATAATATCAAAATCATTTTCTATACCTTGCGATTTATATATTAATATTTTTAATTCATTAATTTTATCTATATATTCATTTGTATTATTTAGATTTTGTATGTGTGTAATTAAATTGCTATGTGTATATGTATTAATATTAGTATTAGTATTAGTATTAGTATTAGTATTAGTATGTGTTTCAATATTCATTTTATTAAAATATCTGGGTAATCACTTTATAACTTTATCACTTTATCACTTTACACTTGATAAATGTAATATATACACTAACAATATGTATTAAATATATATGTAAATGTTTATATTACTATATCATAACGATTACTTTTATTATTACTTTTATTATTACTTTTATTACTTTTATTACATTATAATATATATATATATATTAGTATATAGTAAGTAGTAAATAATATATAATATATAATTTAAAATATATAATTTAAAATGAGTAAAATAAATGTTTCTAGCAAATCTAGTTCATCTAGTTCATCTAGTAATGATGTAAAAGAATGTGAAAATAAATTTTGTAAATCATATTTTCCATCTTTAATGCAAAAATTTAAAACAGGTATAAATAAAGAGTTTGATAAAAGAATTACACATAAAATGTCTGCTGATAAAAAAAAAGAATATTTTAAAAAAAAAGAACTAGAAAACAAAAAAAAAACAGTTAAAGAAATTAAAGAAGAAGCACGTGATGAAAAAAAAAATTTTAATGATTGTATGAGTCTATATTGTAATAAAGGGTGTAAAAATACTATATGTGAAGATGGTAATAAATTTTCTGATGAATTAGAAGCTTATCAAAGAAATGATCTTAAAAAAACTTTTAAGAATAATAAAAAACTTATTAAAATGATGATAGACGGTAGTAAACAACGACGTGCTTTACTTTTTAAAAATAAAACAAGCGTATTAAATAATAATTTTTATAATAAAATAAGTAAAAAAACACTTAAAATACTAAACAGAAAAAAAGCAATATCAGCATGTACTGAGCATGATATGTGGAAAGCATTTAGATATAAAATATAATTACTATTACTATTACTATTACTATTACTATTACTATTACTATTACTATTACTATTACTATTACTATTACTATTACTATTACTATTACTATTTTACACATTTGCATATTAAAAACACCAACTTAATGACTAAAACAATATACAAAAATATAAAACTGAATCAAGTCTATTGTCATTCACTCATCATCCCCTTTTGTTTGTTTCTTTTTAATTTTGTGATTGGTTTTTCTAAAAATAGTTTATTACTTCTTCAAAAAATAGTTTAATAGTTTCATTTAATAAATATGTTCTATCTTCACAAAATTCTAAAAGTAATGGATATGTAGATTTTTTATATGTATTTTGTATATAATTGTCTAAACCATTAAAAATTCTAATATCTATATGCATTTTATTTATAATATAAATAGCAAATTTATCTAATTTAACGCGGTGGATTTTGTATATATCTATAATAGCAATTTGCGCACCACCAAAACTACCTTTTGGAAATGAATGCAAATCTAATAATAATATTTTATGTTGCTTTGTTTTTTCATCTGCAATTATTTTTTTAATTCTATTGTTAAATTCATCCCAATATTTACTAACTAAATTATTTTTATAATCAATAGTATCATCATGATAATAATCATTTTTATAATAATTTAAATCATTATATATTTTTTTTTCGATGAGTGGTTCTATGATTGGTGTTGGTTCTAGGATTGGTGTTGGTTCTAGGATTGGTGTTGGTTCTAGGATTGGTGTTGGTGTTGGTTCTAGGGTTGGTGTTGGTTCTAGGGTTGGTGTTGGTGTTGGTTCTAGGATTGGTGTTGGTTCTAGGATTGGTGTTGGTGTTGGTTCTAGGATTGGTGTTGGTTCTAGGATTGGTGTTGGTGTTGGTTCTAGGATTGATTTTGGGGGGTATATATTTAAATATGGAGTATATAATTTTGTTCGCTTATAATTTAATGGTAAGTTATGCATCGTTTTTTGTATTTTTTTTGTTTTTGCTTTAACGAATTTAGGTTTAATTCTGTTAAAATCTACATCTAATCTAGGAACTGACATTTTAACATTTCCATATCTTATTTTATGTTTATTAAGAATATTTATTAATATTTTAGAACAGGATATAACACGTAAATCACACGTTCTAGTTATATTAGCAACACAAAAAAAGTGTGGTATAGTTATTAATACAAACATTTTAAATGCTATTATATAATAACAATATATAAATTTATAATTATATTATTATACTAACACTAACCAAAAAAGAAAAACTAATACAAAATTATTATAGGCACATAGTTAGATATTAATTAAATAAATATCAACAGATATCAAAAGATAAATTATCAGCAATCAAAATCTGCATCCCTAAAAACAAACAACTTATTAAAGATTTAGAACCGATATTTCAAGAAATTGAAACTTTACAAAATGATGTTAAAAATGCGGACACGCTATATAAATCATTAATTGATGAATTATCAGAGGAAGCAATGCCAAAAGATAAACAATTAATTAAACCCGATTTATTACAACAACAATCACAAGACTATTTGCAACATCAAACAATAGACAATATTGATGATGAATAAAATAATACATTTATTATATCCTGGGAGACGTTTTTAATTATTTTTAATAAATTGTTTTTTTAATATATAATGTTTTTAATAACTGCTAGAGACTTATTTTAACTGTTTTTTAAAAAACTTAACTAAATTTTAATTTTATAAATATTTATTGTATTTAGATAAATTTTATAAATATTATTTGGTAAAATACATTGTACCGTTAAATTTACGATTCACATCAGCATTATCCATTTTAGTAATATTTAGTTTTTTATCTTCAAACTTAATTTTTATTTTAAAATTATTAGATTCAAACGCATCAACATAACAACTATATCCTGATAATCCTCCTACATTTTGAAGTTCATAACTTATTATTTTTGGTTTTTGCATAATTAAAAAAGATAGCATTCTTTTACATAAATTCAAATTTCTATATTCTGGGTTTACTTCTATAAATTCTATAAACATATTATTATCTTCTATATTTCTATAATTTACATATCCAATTATTTTATTAGTGTCTTTATATAATACCAAAACCATAGGCGTTTCAAGTTCTCTAAATATTAGTGGATACTTTGTAATTGATATTTTAGTTTCAGGATTATATTCACTAAAACAGTTTAGTTTTATTACTTTATATAAATTTTTAATAATTCTTATTTTACTTTCTAAATTATTTGTTTCTAGACTTATTATTACTGTTTAGTTAATTTTTTGTAAAACTTAGATAAAGATAATTTTTATATATTTTTTTTAATTTTTATTATTTTTTATTTATTACAACTAAAAATATTTATAAATAAAAAAAAGTTTTATAGGATAACCTATAAAACCTATTATTTCTTATAGTTTTATAGGTTATCCTATAAAACTTATAAGAAATATATTTTAATATATTCTACAATAAAAATAATATTATATAATAATAAATAAAATTATTACTATAACAAAATTATAAAATTATATAAATAATGAATTCTAATATAACAAAATTATCTTTACAAGATTATCTTAAAAAGTATTAATCTATTAATAATAAATTTATAGATGATTTTTTTGGTTTATATAATGTTAAAACATCTAATGACGATTTTGTTATTAATTTAGAAAATGTTGCAAAATGGTTAAATTGTAAAAAATTTACACTTAATGATACAATCAAAAATACTTATCAAATAAATATTGATTATAGAATAAGTAAATCTATAAATCAACAATCAACTGGAAGACCTCGTGAAGAAGTTATGATTTCGCCCAATTGTTTTAAACGTCTTTGTATGATGTCTAGAACAGAAAAAGCAGAAGAAGTTAGAAGTTATTTTATTGCTTTAGAAGACCATATTAATAAATATGAAACTGAATTAAAACCACAAGACATACAGAACGAATCCGGTTCTATATATGTATTGAAAACAACAGAAACTATTGAAAATGTATATAAACTAGGTAAATCAAAAAACTTTAAAAGTAGATTGCAAACACATCAAACATCACATCCAGAAAAACTAGACGTAGCATATGTTTATGAGACAGATATGATAGACCAAGTAGAATCATGTTTAAAAAACTTATTGAAAACCAAAGGATACCGTAAAAGAAAAGAATTTTATGAAATAGACATAGATATTCTTAAATCATTAATTAAAATGTGTGAATGTATGACACTATCAATAAGAAGAAAAACAAAAGATATAAAAAATGAAGAATGTAAATATATATTAATGTTAATTAAAAATTCAATTGATAAAGAAGAGAAAATATTAGGTAAACCTATGCATAAACTGAATTAAATGATAAAGACAGATACAGATATATTTAATAATTTGTTTCTAATAATAACTGTTAGAAACACATTATTACATCCTGGCAGACCTATTTTAATAACTGCTAGAAACCTATTTTAATATATATTAAATATAAATATATCATATTTAATATATCATATTTAGAAATCAAAAATATGATACGTAATTTAGAAAAGCAACATAATAAAGTACATGGTGGTAATAAATATAATATAAATTGTTCATCTTTTGAAAAACATACAGACACAATTGAAATTAAAAAAATAGTTAAAAATAAAAGTGATATATCAGTTCTAGAAGCATTAATAAATACATTTAGTCATAAAAATATAGTTAATAATAAATCAACACATAAATATATAGTTGTAAAACTTAGTCCTATTAATAAAACTCTTGAAAAAGAATATAGTATTGGTAATGCATTAGAAAAAGCAAGCATACCAGGATTTATAAAATATATGTGTTTATTCAAATGTTTTGATAATACATATTATAACATAAAAGAAGATGTAAAAAACCATTATGTTCAGCACCAAATACAGATGAAAATAAAAAAATAGTATTAATTATGCCTTATATTGTTGATGGTTCAATTAAAAATTTTAATTGGATAGAACACAAATTGGATATTCTAAAATCTTTATTATCACAATCAATAATGTCATTATTCTTAGCATATCATAAACTTGGTTTTTTACATAATGATATTCATCTTGATAATGGGCATATCCTCAAATAACATCGATGATTTATTTGAGGATATGCCCATTATAGTCTATTATAATTTGATTAAATAAACACATTATTACATCCTGGCAGACTTATTTTAATAACTGCTAGAGAGAGACCTATTTATTCTATTTTTAATACATTGTTTTTTTAATATATTATGTTTTTAATATATAACTATTATATTTTTGCTAAACATTAAAATTAATAAGATGGGTGGAGGGTTTTATCATTTGTCCCCCATCCACTAGCCCTGCCTTTTATAAAATTACATTATAAACACAATTATTGTTATGTAATACGCAATTATATCTATAGCTGTATAATTGTATAATTTCTTATAAAAATAAAAATAAAAATGTTTTTATAAAATTAAATATAACTTTATTATAAATAGATATAAATATAAAATATATTATAACTATAAATATTAATACGTATAATTAGTAGTAAAAGTAGTACTATGAGTAGTAAACACACATCTCAAACATTAAAAAAATTAAAAAATTTACAAACACAACAAAACGAGTATTTAGAGAAAGTAAGAGAACAGTTAAGTAATTTACCAAATGATATTGGACAATTACAAGAACTACTAAAACCTCTATTGAATAATGTATTTATTGATAAATACTTAGATACACAATCACACACAACATTTAATATTGCTAATACAACTGGTAACACTAATAATATTTATACAATACCTGAAAAACAAGAATATTTAAATGTTGAAAAATATACAGCATTTTTAAAATTTATGATAAAAAGTCTTCATACAAATAATACAGAATTTTCACAAGATAAAGGTGAAATAATAACCTCTTATTGTATTTCTGATGATAAAGACGATAAAGTCGAATTTGAAAAGATAAAAGAAAGATATAAAGAAATATATTTACCTAAAGACTCTAAAGAAAAGTATCCTAAATGGGTAAAAGATTTATTAACAAAAAGTAGAAACATATTATATGAAGAAACTGAAAAAAAATTACAATTTAAGCCTATTATTGAACAAACTGATAATGAGTTTATAGATACATTAAAAAAACGTATTGCTGGATTAAAAAAATGTTCTACTGATGAAAAAGAACAATACGACACAAATAGAAAAGAATATTTTCATAAAGAATATGAAGCGGAATCTAAAATATTGAGTAATGATTATAAAACAGAAGGTAAAACAGATATAGAAGTAAAAGAAAAAATTAAAGAAGTATGTAATAATATTAAATGGGGTACTGATGATTATATATACCATAATGAAGCAAAAAATAAAGAAGAGATATTTGAAAGTTTTAAAAAATTTATAGTTGAACATGCTAATGAATTAACATTTATTAAAACATTTATCCCGGAAGATTGTTTTGATTACAAAGGTGATATAATTGATGCTAAAATAAAAGAATTAATTTCTAAGAATGATAGACAATATAAACAATATATATATGGATATGAAAAAGAAGTTAAAGATTTTATAAAAATGAAACAATTTTATGAAATATATAATCCAAACGATGGAAGTGAATATAATTGTAGTACTTTAGTAAATTGGAATATTATATTAAATAATTATTATACAAAATGTGCACTATTTAATAGTAATGAAACTAATTTTCCTATTAGATTTATTTTACCAGATAGAATTAGCAAAATAATTGGAGAAGTAGATATTCATAATAACGTACATTTTACATCTGAAGATGATTTAAGAAATACCGCCTTAATAAAAGACATTTTTCAAGACAACCAAACTCATGAATTACAATTTATAGGTTTTATTAATATTAGATTTTATTATGAAGATAGAAGACAATTTAGAAATTGGATATTATTTATTGTTAAAAATAACAATAAAAAAGACAAAAAAAATTATAAATTATTAGATTATTTTACTGGTGAAGTTTCAAATTATGTATTAATTAATTATATGTTTCAAAACCTTAATAATGGTTCTCTAACAAAAAAATTAACGATGACATATTTAGAATTAATAGACTTTATAAAATATTTAAAAGACAACTATATAAATATGTATTTATATAAAGATGAAAAAACTTTATTTATTAGAAAAGGAGCAATAGGGAAAGAATTAATGAAAAAATACGAATTAACAGATTATATTTTAGACAGAAACGTTAAATATAAAGCCTCTGGTATTGTTAGAATAAAAGGTGGTGGAAGTTTTAATAAATTATCATCAAATATTACAATACATTTAGATACATATATTAATTTATTTAATGATAAATTAAGTAATGGAATATTTAAAGAATATAATACTTTAAAACTTTCTAATATTATAATTTATATAATAAATAGCGAAATTACAAATACATTATGTAAATTATTTTATAAATATTTATGTGTAGATACTAGTTCAGTTATATTTTTATCATTATATAAAACTAATTACTATGACAAATATTTAATTACAAAATATATACCAATGTACAAAAATTTTTATGTTTTTAATGAAATATTAACACAATTTAAAATTTTAAACAATATTACAAAAAATGATAATATTTTAGTTATAGGTACAAATATGACATATATAGAAAATATTAAATATAGTAACTATAAAATATTAAAAATTAAATTTATATTATTATTATTTACATACAATTATTATTTAGAAAACGACAAACAATATTTACAAGAACGTTATAAAGAGAAATCAATATATTTAGATATTATTAAAAAAATATATGATATTAATATTATTTATTTTAAAGATAAAATAGAAAACTTATTAAATATTGATATAGAAAATATAAATAAGTATAAACTATTTATATATAATAATTTAATACTTTCTCAAGAATTTTTTATGTATAATGATTTTGTTAATGTTATAAACTTATATGTTGGTATGATGATGAGTTTTAAATATGTTAAAATTGGAGGCACTTTTATAATACATTTAGGTAGTGTAGCGTATAAACAGACTGCTGATATTTATTTAATATTAAAAGAATATTTTGAAGAAAGTAATTTATATTATCCTGAAATATCTAATTTATATAAAGATAATGGTATCATGGGTATATTTAAAAACTTTAAAGGTATAAGTATAATAGAGTACAATATATTGTTAAATATATTAAATAAATTAATAAAAATATATCCTGATAATTTACTTAAATCTTTTAATATTTATGATAAAAAAGATAGAGATAATTTTGATATTAGTAAACCTATTGATAAAAATAAAATAGAAAAATATATTACAGGTTTTTTACCAGATGATACAGATTATACTGAAATTATAGATTTTAACAATTCTATTTACCCTGCTAAACTTTTATTTTTACAAAAAATTATTAACGCATATCATAATCCTACTGATGTAAAAGTACCAACACAAGACCAAATCTTATCTAGTATACTTTATTGTAGGAAATATGAAATACCTATTTTTGATAAATATACTATTACATCTCAAAATAGTATAATAACTAAAACTATTTTAAGTGATTTATATGGATTACATGAACCATTACTTTTTAAATTTAAAACACCATTTACAACTCATATTGCTAATAAAATTATATTTAATCCTAAATTTAAATCTACATCAAAAACTAATTCTACATCAAAAACCAATTATTCACTATTAAGAACTGAAACTAAAACTAAAACAATATTACATTTAAAACCAAAATCAAAATTAAAATCACATTCTTTATTTAATAGTTTATTTTCAAATGATAATAATAATAATACAACAAAAAAATCACGTTCAACTAAACATAAATTATCTACACATAAATCATCTAAACATAAATCAACTACAAATAAATCATCTAAACATAAATCATCTGCACATAAATTAAAATCTACTAAAAAACACTCACATTTTAAACATTCAAATATATCTCTAGAAGACGCAATATTTAATTCAAATAATCAATTAGTACAAGTTGGAAGACTTATTGATGTTCGCAAAGATTTTACAAAAGCAAATCCGACTGAACTCTATGATAAGCTTAAAAACCAATTACGATTTTATAAAGGTAAAAAAGGTGATGGTAAAAATAAACCTAGCGACAATGACCGCAATGACCGCAATGACCGCAATGTTAGTAATCTTGATATAAAAGTACAGAGGTTTCTAGGCGATTTTAGTATTTCACAAGCATGGGTTAAAATGTATGAAATTATTACAGACTGTAATTTAATACCTATAAATCGTAAAGGAATATATAAATCATTTCATATTTGTGAAGCACCTGGAACATTTATTAACTGTATTAATAATTATATTCATACTAAAACTAATTATGATGCTTTTGAATGGAAATCACAAAGTTTAAAACCCAAAGGTGCTAAAAGTAAAGATGATACTATTGGTGATACTTATGGCTTAATTAAACGATATCCTAATAAATGGGATTTTGGTGTTGATAATACAGGAGATATTACTAACATAGAAAATATTAAACATTATGCGAAATTGGCAAAAGATATGAATATTAATTTAATGACAAGCGATTGCGGATTACCTTGGGGAGACCCTAAATATTATCAAGTTGCATATGCTTCTTATGTATCAATATTATATTCATTACCTCACAATGGAACATTACTTTATAAAATTCTTAGTCCAATTGATATACCACTTATATGGAATCTTATTTACATTACTTATACAAATTTTAAAGAAATGTATTTTTTTAAACCAGTCCAGAATAGCCAGAGTCGCGAATTTTATATTATAGGTAAAGGTTATTTGGGAACAGACCAACACGTATTAGATAAATTACTTTATTTAGTTCAAGACTTTGACGAACATAATAGTTCATTTAATAAAGAAGAATATGATTTATTTAATGATACTTATCCAGAAGAATTTGTTATACAAGTTCAAAATATTTGTGAACAATTAGCATCAAATTATGTAAATTCAATAGAAAGAATTATTTATTATGTAGATAATATTGATGCATTAGGAAAAGATTATCAAAAACATATTGAAAGTTATATGGAAGAGAAAAATAATGATTGGATTAGGAAATATAAACCTATAAGAATAAATAAAAAATTTATACTCTAGGTGTGTTTAAAAATTAGTTTATATGTTTTTTTATAAGTACTTTTTTATAAGTACTTTTTTATAAATTTTTTAATAAATTTTTTAATAAGTATTTACTTTTTTTGTTTAATAATTAACTTCTAGAAACACATTATTATATCCTGGAAGACCTATTTTATACTTTTACATAAAATAAAAATTGATTTGCATTATGATATAAAATTATAACAATAACAATAACAATAACAATAACAATAATAATAACAATAACAATAACAATAACAATAACAAAGTAAAATGATGTCAATTAATGGTACAAAAGTAAATAAAGATATAACAGAATTACATTTATGTAATAGCAACATATCTTCAGTGTCTATAAAAATAAGGCATTTAACACATTTAACTACACTAATTTTATCTGATAATCATATAACCAATTTGCCAATAGAAATAATGCATTTAATACAATTAAATACATTAATATTATCTGATAATCTATTAACCTATTTGCCAATAGAAATAACGTATTTAATACAATTAAAAACATTAAGTTTATATGATAATAACATATCTAACTTGCCTATAGAGATAGGGCGGTTAACACAATTAAATAAATTAAATTTAGGTTGTAATAACATATCCATATTGCCTTTAGCAATAGCGCAACTTACCCAATTAACTATATTAGATTTAACTTGTAATCAATTAACCCATTTACCAATAGAAATAGGACGTTTAATACAATTAACAGAATTACATTTACCATATAATAAATTAACTAATTTACCTGCAGAAATAGGGAATTTAACACAATTGAATATATTAAATTTATCTTATAATCAAATAACCCACTTACCAAATGAAATAGAAAATTTAACACTGTTAAATACATTAAAATTATATAGTAATAAATTAACTTTTGTTCCAGTTGTAATTGGACGTTTAACGCAATTAAATAGTTTAAGTTTATCTAGTAATAACATATCCGAAGTGCCTGGAGAAATAATACAACAATTAATACAATTAAATACATTATGTTTAAATGGTAATCAATTAACTCATTTGCCAGTTGAAATAGGCAGTTTAACACAACTAAACTTGTTAGAGTTATCAAATAATAAATTAACTCATGTGCCAGTTGAAATTGGCAGTTTAACACAACTAAACCACTTAAATTTATCTAATAATAAAATAACCCACATACCAAGTGAAATCGGAAATTTCACACAATTAACTATATTAGATTTATCAAATAATAATATAACCCACTTACCAGTTGAAATACGATATTTAACACAAATAAGCCAGTTGAATTTATCTAATAATCAATTAACCTATTTGCCAACTGAAATCGGACATTTAATACAAGTAAAAATATTATATTTATATAATAATAACATATCTCTATTGCCAGTAGAGATCGGATGTTTAACACAAATGACACTATTAGATTTATCTAATAATCCAATTGAAAACTTATTAAACCCGATTATTCAACGACTAATACAACGCATAAAAAATAGTCTCATACTGCGTTCAAACATTAAATATACTATTTACACCGATGCACAAAACATTCATAGTTCATCCATTCAACAATCTATTAAAGATAGCATTAATAATTTAATGAATTCTTATATAGTAGATTATCCATTAACTTATTTGGATTGGTCAGCATTAACAACACATACAAAAGAAATCATAACGGAATATATAGATTGCACAGATATTCATACAATGTTAAATATTACCTTTAAAGAACTCTTTATAGCAGTGGCGATTGAAATGGATAAATTATCACCAGATTTACAAACAGAAATACAAAAAAGATTGAATGAAGAAATGCAGGATAGTGAATGTAAATGCTTTACTGGTAGAATATCTCGCCTAGTTAATTGCTTATCTGGCTACTCTGATAAAGTACGCATACAGATATCTGAAAATGAAGAAATAAATAATATTATGAGTATTATTATGAGTAAAAGAGGACTGAAAACAATTGACATATTGAAAGAAGAAGTGCAACTGGCATTAAAAGAACGCGGATATGCTAATGAAAAAATAGCAGAGTGGATGGAATATGTTGAATAAAACATATATTTTAAATTTATATCTTTTTTTTATTTTTTATTTTTTATAAGAAGACGTAAAATATTTTAGTATGCTAGAATAAAAATATTAAAAATGTAAAATATTCAATCTTTATGTAAATAAATATAATAATTACCATCATTACCATTATCACTACTACCACCGACAGTTTTAATTGATTTAGAAATACTAGTTTTTTTAACTAATGATAAAGCATCACCGCATTTACTAATTACATCTTTAATTACTTGTAAATCTACTTGGTAAAATTCTTTACGTTTTCTATATTGTTTTTCTTTAAGAACTGCTTTCAAACATCTTTCAACACCTTTTACATCACTAGTTTTATAAACGTGTTTAACTTCTATATTGTCTGCATTGCTAGTATGATGTGTAGTTAATCTTTTTTTGAAATCTTCAGTAGAACCTATTTTATATACATTATGTAATGATATATCTTCAGGAGTTTTAAGAACATATACAACGCCTTCATCTTTTGATATTTCAATAGGGTTCATATTACGTTCTAATACCTTTACACGATTGCGTAAATCATTAATAATGTTATCTTTGTATTTATCAATGTGTTTTTCTAACTGTATGTAATATGAACGGACTTCTTCACCTTTTGACGATTTAGTAAGCATACAAAGTCTTTTAAAACAATCTGGAGTAAGATAAATTGTTTCTGATGGTCTACCAACAGAAGTATTTTTAGATAAAGATATTTTATAGTCAATATTTTTACGATAAGATTCAATGAGTGTTCTTTTTAATGAATCTTTTCTAATATTTAGCCATTGTGCAGATACATCAAAATTTATTACAAAATCTGTATCATCTGTATTTTCATCATAAAGACTAAAAAAATCATCAATAAATTTATTATTAATAGAACTAAATTTTTTTAAATATTCTTGAAGTGAAAATTGAGAGCTCATTCTTTCTTAATTTATAAAAAGATATTAATTTTCCACCTTAAGGTGTTATATTATTTAAATTTTACAATTTATTTAATTTTATATTCTAACTTTTCCATCTTTTCAAAAAAATAAACATAGTTTTGTAGTGCACATTTTAAAAAATTGATTTATATTAAACTATAAACTATAAACTATAAACTATAAACTATAAACTATAAACTATAAACTATAAACTATAAACTATAAACTATAAACTATAAACTATAAACTATAAACTATAAACTATAAACAAAGTAAAATGATTTCAATCAATGGAAAAATTGTAAATAAAGATATAAAAAACATAAATTTATCTTTTACTAAATTAACACATTTGCCAGCAGAGATAGGACAACTGTCACAATTAACTGCATTATCTTTATCTAATAATAAATTAACCCATTTGCCAGTAGAAATAGGGCATCTTACACGATTAACTAAATTAGATTTATCTAGTAATAATTTAACCCATTTGCTAGTAAAAATAGGGCATCTTACACAATTAACTGAATTATATTTATCTGCTAATAATTTAACCGATTTACCTGCAGAAATAGGGAATTTAACACAATTGAATATATTAAATTTAAATTATAATAAATTAACCCATTTGCCAGTAGAGATAGGACATTTAATACATTTAACTACATTAAATTTATCTAATAATCAATTAACTCATTTACCAGTAGAGATAGGGCAACTTACACAATTAACTACATTTAAAGTATCTAATAATAAATTAACAATTTTGCCAGTAGAGCTATGGCAACTTACAGGTTTGGATGAATTATATTTATCTAATACTAATTTAATAGAATTGCCAGTAGAGATAGGACAACTTACACGATTAACTACATTAGATTTATCTGGTAATAATTTAACCCATTTGCCAGTAGAGATAGGGCATCTTACACGTTTAATTTCATTATATTTAACTAATAATAAATTAACCCATTTGCCAG
>Ga0214919_10005207_pt1 | contig 18574 bp, 16 predicted proteins | sample LL1503_MetaG_FD_177994 | JGI IMG/M metagenome (GOLD analysis project Ga0214919, IMG submission 177994) | Freshwater microbial communities from Lake Lanier, Atlanta, Georgia, United States - LL-1503 | ecosystem: Environmental > Aquatic > Freshwater > Lake | place: USA: Georgia | collected...
CCTATAATCGCGGGCTCTATTTGGTCGGAGTAGTCACTGCATTGTTGACGGCGTATTACATGACCCGACAAGTGATCATGGTGTTTTACGGAGAAGCACGTTGGCATGACCAGAGTGAAGAACATGGCGCTCACGGAGACGCGACTCCGCATGAAAGTCCATGGATCATGTTGGCTCCGCTTGTCGTGCTCTCTGGCTTAGCGATTGGTGGTGGATTACTGCAGTTACCATTTTCTTCGAAGACACATTTCTTGGAGCATTGGCTTGAACCGGTGATCGAAAGTGGAGAACGCAATATCGACGGAACATGGGCAAGCGACAATAAGTATCTGCTCTTGCTTGTAGCCGTGGTCATTGCGTGTCTGGGTATTGCTGGCGCGATCGCGGTCTATGCCAAGAAAAAAGCACCGGCACTTGAGCCAGCAATATTGGCGAATGGCTGGATGTATGACTCAAGTGTCTCGCGTTTTATGGGTGGTCCTGGTCGAACAGCGTTTAGTGGCGTGGCACGCTTTGATGCCGGTGTCGTGGATGGTGCTGTCAATGGAGTCGCTCGCGTTGTTGGGTCAACGAGTAACGCACTTCGAAAAGTGCAAACAGGGTTTGTTCGTTTTTATGCAGCCATCTTGGGTCTTGGTGTTGTGATGCTGCTGGCGTGGTTCTTGTTGCGGGGAGTGCTCTAATGCACGAACATCTTTCTTTCCCGATTCTCTCAGCGATTGTCTTTTTGCCAATTATTGGCGCACTGCTTGTGACGCTCTTAAGCGACCGTCGTCCAGAATGGGTAAAACTGTGCGCCATATTATTCAGCGTCGGAACTGGTGCACTGTCGCTTTGGGTATTGGCATCATTTAAGTCGAGTAGCGCTGATTTTCAGTTTGTCTCTCAACATGACTGGATCAAGGCATGGGGCATTTCATGGCATCTTGGAGTTGACGGTATTTCACTCTTCTTGGTGGCCTTAACTGGAGTCCTCTTTCCACTTGTGATTCTTGGTATCGACCCCCACCATGATCAGAAGCGTTATTTCGCCTGGCTGTTGTTGCTCGAGGCAGGAGTGATGGGAAGTTTCTTGAGCCTCGACCTTGTGCTCTTCTTCCTGTTCTTTGAAATTGTTCTGGTTCCTATGTATTTCTTGATTGGTGGTTGGGGCTATGACAATCGTGTCTACGCAGCAACAAAGTTTTTCCTGTTCACAATGTTTGGTTCGGCTTTTATGTTGGTGGGCATTGTTGCCACGGCAGCACTTGCGCGACACGATGTCGGGTACCTCACTTTTGACCTTGTGACGTTGGCTGAACACGCATCATTTGCGACCAACACTGGCCGATGGCTGTTCTTTTCGTTTGCTATTGCATTCGCCGTAAAAGTGCCATTGTTCCCATTTCATACATGGCTTCCTGATGCGCATACACAAGCGCCGACCGGAGGCTCGGTCATTCTTGCTGGAGTCATGCTGAAATTGGGTACGTACGGTTTCTTGCGATTCGGCTTGTATTTGTTTCCAGAAGCAGCGGTGTGGGCTAGACCGCTCTTTTTGACCTTGGCGACAATCGGAATCGTCTATGGCGCAATCGCGGCAACGATGCAAACAGACCTCAAGCGACTCGTGGCGTATTCGTCAGTAGCACACCTTGGTTTTATTGTGCTCGGAATATTCGCCATGACATCTCAGGCCATCACCGGTGGTGTTGCGCAGATGATTAATCATGGCGTGTCAACTGGTGCACTGTTTTTGTTAGTCGGGATGATCTACGAGCGTCGCCATACGCGCGAGATTGCTCAATTGCGTGGTATCCAAAAAGTTGCTCCAATTTTTGCGGCTGCATTTACAGTTGTGATGTTGTCCTCGATTGGTGTTCCGGGTCTGAACGGCTTCGTCGGAGAGTTCTTAGTATTAATCGGTTCGTTCCAGACAGCGCGTTGGTGGACAATCATCGCTACGACTGGTGTCATTCTGGCAGCACTGTATTTGTTGTGGGCATATCAGCGCGTGTTTCATGGCGAACCAGACGAAGATAATTCCACATTTGCAGAACTCAAACTGCGTGAAGGAATGGTTTTGATGGTTTTCATCGGCATCATTGGATTTACTGGTTTGTATCCAAAACCAATGCTTGATCGCATCGAACCCAGCGTGGACAAATTGATCGAGCACGTTGTATCACACAGTGACTTCATGCCACCGGCAGAAATAATGCCACCAGAAGAGATGGAGCTCGAAAAGTGAACGCTCTATTTGCTGAAAATCTTGTTGGTCCATCAATCAGTTGGATGGGTATCAGCCCACTACTCGTACTTCTTGGTGGCGTGTGTGTGTTGCTGCTGCTTGGTTCGATTGCGCCACGTTGGCCAAAAGGCTCATACTGCCTTTTCACTGTCGTTGTGTCACTCGCAACGGCAGTGGCGGCGATGCTGCAGTGGCATGATGTCACAAAAAATGGTCCAAAGATGCTCATTGCTGACGCCGTAGCACTCGATCATTTTGCGTTACTTGCAACAATCGCAATCGCCATCTCTATCGCTTTAGTTTCTCTTGTCACCGATGACTATTTGCGTCGAGAAGACTACGACGGCCCAGAGGTGTATGCCTTGTATCTCACCGCGGCAATTGGTGGCGTTGTCATGGCGTCATCAAATGATTTGATTGTGCTGTTCTTAGGACTCGAAACGCTCAGCCTTTCGCTCTATCTTTTGGCAGCAAGCCATCGAAAGCGAGCAGAGAGCCAAGAGGCTGGTCTGAAGTATTTTGTTCTCGGCGGATTTTCGTCTGCATTTTTCTTGTACGGAATTGCATTGACATACGGTTCAACTGGCAGTACAAATCTTTCAAAGATTGCGTCTGTGCTGTCAGGTGACAGTCCTTTTAGTCAGATAGATGCGATGTTGCTGGTCGGCATCGGACTGATGTTGGTTGGTCTTGCTTTTAAAGTCAGCGCTGTTCCGTTCCATGTCTGGACGCCAGATGTTTATGAAGGAGCACCGTCGCCAGTCACCGCCTTTATGGCATCTGCCGGAAAAATTGCGTCATTCGCTGCGCTATTGCGTGTACTTGTGGTGGCATTCCCGACACGCATTGATGATTGGCGTCCAGCAATTTGGGTTCTTGCAGTTCTCACATTGTTGGCTGGTTCGATTCTTGCGGTCGTGCAGACAAACGTCAAACGAATGCTCGCATTTTCTTCAATCAGCCACGCCGGATTTTTGTTGGTGGGCGTAGAAGCGGCTGGACATGTCGGTGACAAAGATGCGTTGGCGGCAGTGCTGACATATTTGTTGTTGTACGCAGTGCTTGTGATTGGTTCATTTGCTGTCGTCACTGTTGTTGCGGGTAAAGGCGACAGTCACACCACGCTTGATGATTTCCGCGGATTAGGCAAACGGCGTCCAGCAATGGCCTTGGCGCTCACAGTGTTTTTATTGGCCCAAGCGGGCATGCCTGCCACCAGTGGTTTCATTGCCAAGTTTGGAGTCATCAAAGCAGCAGCCGAAGTGCAATCGTATTCGATTGCAATTATTGCGATGTTGGCCGCCGTGATTGCGGCGTTTTTGTATCTGCGAATCATGGTGAGCGTGTGGCTCGCTGATTCAACAGATGACACAAAACTGGCTATTCCAACTGGTGCCGGAATAGCCATTACATTGGCCGCAGTATTTACGATCGTTGTTGGCGTGTATCCGGGCTGGTTGCTCGACGCCACTCGTATGGTGTCAAACCTTGCGACAATTGCAGTGCAAGCAGTAGATCCTGCAACTCAGACTCCTGCCGGGTAGACCAACCCTCTAGGCGCGAATAATTACTTCGCTTGATTAATCAGTGCATCAAATAAAGATTGCTGTACAGGGTCTTCGTCTGCAGTTTTTTCGGGATGCCACTGAACTCCCAACACCCAACTCGCACTGCGGTGTTCGACTGCTTCGATAGTGCCATCTGATGCTCGACCGACACACACAAGATCTGGCGCAATAGATTTGATTGCCTGGTGATGCCATGATGCCCCGTTTGATGTTGTGCCGTTCAATGCTTGCGAGAGGCGAGTATTTGGAACTACTTCTACTTCGTGCAAGCGCCCGCTGTGGTCGGCGCTGTTTTCAAGATGCTGAATCAAGGTTCCGCCAAGTGCCACATTGAGAACTTGAGCACCACGACAGATTGCTAGAACTGGTTTATCGAGTGCAATCGCCGCAAGAAGAACAGCAATTTCGAATCGGTCAAGAGAATTATCAATGCCATAGCATTCGTCTTGTTTGTCCTCGCCATAGAGAGATGGATCAACGTCTCCGCCTCCCATGACAAGAACTCCATTGCACCGCGTCAATGTGGCGTTGATGACATTTGCATCAAGGGTGGGCGGCATGAGCAGAGGTACGCCACCTGCTCGATGGACAGCATCAATATAGAGTTGACCGCCCGCAGTAACTGGCGTACTAAAAGTAGAAGCCTTTTTATCGAATCGCGCCAAGAGTGCGATACAAGGTGCGTTCATCGGCCAGAAATTTTCTGCACGGTGTAGCCAGCATCTTGAGCAGCAGTAATAATTTTTGATTCTTGTTCTGGTCCGCGAATTTCTAGTACCACCTGCACTCCTGTTTCGCGAACATGCAGGTCTACTCCGTCTCGCACGTGTTCGACTTCGATCAGATTGGCTCCGGCTTGGGCAAACAAAGTCAGCAACCCCGCGAGCCCACCTGGCCTGTCAGGGATTCGTACAAACAAAATGAGTCGGCGCCCTGCGTCAGTTTCGTGTCGACGGATGAGCGCTGGAACAACTCCTAGATCAACGTTTCCGCCTGACAGCACTGCACATGTTGTTCCGAGTTCGGATGGCTTGACGACACCACTTAACAATGCAGCGACTCCGACTGCACCACCACCTTCGACGTATAGCTTGGCGCGTTCCAGCAGTATGAGCATCGCATCAGCGATGTCGTCTTCTTGCACTATCACTATGTCGTCGACGTAACGCTCAATCAGTGGCCGCGTAATTTCGCCAGGTTTTTTCACTGCGATTCCGTCTGCGAGTGTGGCAATTGGTCCGTCCGAAACTTGAAGACCTGCGTACGGTGCGCACACAGCAACCTGTACTCCGATGATGCGAATCTTTGGGTTGTGTTCTTTGAGCACAACGGCAACACCACCCGTGAGCCCGCCGCCGCCGAGTGGAATAAGTACGCAGGACAAGTTTGTGATGTCTTCGATGAGTTCAAGGCCAAGTGTTCCTTGTCCGGCAACCACACTTGCATCGTCGTAGGGATGACAAAACGCCATGCCAGTTTCTTGAGCGCGATGTTGGGCTTGGGCAACGGCAATGTCGAGAGTGTCGCCACCCTCAATGATCGTGGCGCCGTATCCGCGGCATGCATCAATCTTGGCAAGCGATGCGCCAGTCGGTACAAAAATTTCGCACGGGACACCGTGATGTCTGGCAGCAAAGGCCAATGCTTGAGCGTGGTTGCCAGCGCGACCGGCAGTGACTCCATTTTTGGCGGCGTCACCGAGTGATGCCATTTTATTTAGCGCGCCACGAATTTTAAATGACCCTGTGCGCTGCAGATTTTCTGCCTTTAAAACAATTTTCCCGCCACACAGATCGGACAGCGCTGCTGACTCAGTGACAGGAGTGTGCTTGACAATACCCCGACCCACGACACGGGCGGCCACGGATGACGCAGTAGTAATAGGAAAAGTGGTCACGCATCATCTACGGTACTTGTCGTGCGGGCACTTCTTGTGGCGAATATGACCGAGGCCGATGCGGGCTTTATCGGGCAATCACTACGCCTGCGGGGTTATGCCTTTACCGAAGTCTTGCGCGAGCACCACGAGCAATGGGCGTCTGAGGTTGATGACCTCGTTGACAGAGCCGACCTTGTGCTCTCGTTGGGCTCGAATTGGAGTGCCTATTGGCCAGAAGTCGCTGCCAGCGTGGAGGCCGAGGCCACATTGTTGCGCAGGGCTCACGATCAGGGTGTGCCTATTTTGGGAATCTGCTTTGGCGCTCAGATGCTGGCGCATGCTCTCGGGGGTCGGGTTTTTGCCGCTCGGGAGCCAGAGGTGGGATGGTGCCACGTGCAGGCTTCTGACCCGCAAAGCCTTGCTGGGGCTGTATTAGCGGGGGAATGGATGCAGTGGCATGGGGACACATTTGAGCCTCCAGCCAACAGCGAGATCTTGGCCAGCAGTGACCGCGCTGTGCAGGCTTTCAGGTTCGCAAAGTGTCTGGCCCTGCAGTTTCATCCTGAAGCCACCGAATCGGTGGTGTCTCAGTGGTCGGCAGGTCAAGGTCAGTGCGAGTTGATCAGCGCCGGAGTCGACCCTCAAGATTTGCTGACTCAGACCCGGATCAAGGTTGTTGATGCCCAAGAGCGTTGCGATGGGTTGGTGAGTTGGTTTTTGGCAGACGTTGCCGGTCGTCCAGCAACGCACAAAAGCACATACTAGAGACACTGATGTGGAATGCGATTGACGCGAAGTTGTTGTCTGGATTGGGCTAGGTAGTAGTTTCGTAACCGATGTCTCCGTTCTTGCGCTCCTATCTCACGGTTGTGTGGTTTGGTTTGGCAGCCTTTTTGGTGGCCTCATTGTTGCTCGGAATCTCGGCACTGTTGCGCCCAAATAATCCGACTCCAGAAAAACTCCTGTCGTATGAAAGTGGAGTCGATCCCGTCGGCGACGGATGGTCTCAAAGTCAGATTCGGTACTACGTGTTTGCATTGTTGTTCGTGATTTTTGACGTAGAAGCAGTGTTTATTTTTCCGTGGGCAACACAACTTGAGCGCTATGGCGGCTTTGGATTAATCGAGATGGCAGTGTTCGTGGCGATCTTGGTGTTGGGTCTTGTCTACGCATGGCGCAAGGGTGTCTTGCGATGGGTATAGGTCGGGGAGTAATTCACTGATGGGACTCGTAGACCGTGGGCGTTTGCCCAAACCACTGACGCAACTCTTCAACATGGGGCGTTCGTACAGTTTGTGGGTGTATCAATGGGGCTTGGCATGTTGTGCCATCGAGATGGGTGCGGCATTTGGTTCGCCGCGCTATGACGTGATGAGACTCGGCGTGATTCCACTTCCGGCAAGTCCGCGTCAAGCAGACCTTGTAGTGATCTCCGGAACAGTGACAGACAAAATGGCGCCAGTCATCAAGCGCTTGTACGAGCAAATGCCTGAACCAAAATATGTCATCTCAATGGGAAGTTGCGCCAACTGCGGAGGTCCGTATTGGGATAGTTACTCCGTGACAAAAGGAATCGATCAGATTATTCCAGTTGATGTGTATGTGCCTGGTTGCCCACCACGACCTGAAGCACTTCTTGAGGGTGTCGTGATGTTGCAACAACGCATTAAGAACGAAGACATGGGTGCAAGGTGGCGTGGCGAAGGTTCGCAGCCAATCGCCCTTGCTCAAAGTGCAAAACAAGCAGCAACAAAACAAGTTGTTGATGGCGAATCCGCCGAACGAGGAGGAGTTCCAGTTGTCGTTGACCACTGATACCCCTGCAGCCACCGACGTTGTTCGTGATGGCATTCTTGCTCGTGTTCAAGCAGCACTTGGCGACAAGATTGTTGAGTCACTCGTCAAACCAGGTGATGACATTTGGGTGCGTGTGCGCACAGAGTCATGGCGAGAGACTGCTGTCATCTTGCACGACCTAGGTTTTTCGTACTTTGATTTCTTGTCGGCAATCGATTGGTTGCCATCGCCGTTTGGACGCGGTGAAGATGATCCCACCGAGCCAGCACCGGTGCGCGACACTACGATTCGTCACGGCTACACGGGCGGAGACACGCGAATTCAGATGTTGGCGCGAGTAGTAGACCCAACAACATCAATGGGTATCAATCTCAAAACGGATGTTCCAGATGACAACGCGCACGTTGAGTCATGGACGACGGTGTACGCAGGTGCTAATTGGCATGAGCGAGAAGCTTGGGAAATGTTTGGTATCACGTTCGATGGTCATCCAGATTTACGACACATCTATCTGCCAACTGACTTTGAGGGCTTCCCACTTCGCAAAGATTTCCCGCTGTTAGCGCGCATCGTAAAACCATGGCCCGGAATCGTTGACGTCGAGCCAATGCCTGGTGGCGATCAAGACGAGCCTGCACAAGATGGAGACGCACAATGACACTTCTTGGAGATCGTCAACAGTTGTCTTATATCGCGTCGCAAGCAGCAGATGCGCGAGTCAATCTTGAGCTCGAAACTGAGGGCATGACCCTCAACATTGGGCCGCAGCATCCGGCAACTCACGGAACATTGCGCATCATTGCGCGTCTTGATGGCGAACAAGTCGTGTGGGTCGATCCGTCATGCGGCTACATGCACCGTGGATACGAAAAACTCACAGAAGTTCGTACGTATCCGCAAGTGACAGCACTTGTTAATCGCATTGACTGGCTCGGTAGTTTTGCCAACGAAGTTCCTTTCATCTTGGCTGCTGAAAAACTGATGGGAATCGAGGCTCCATTACGTGCGCAACATATTCGAACTATCTTGTTCGAACTCTCGCGCATTGCCAATGTGTCGCTGTTCCTTGGTGATCTTGGTGTGCAACTCGGCGCCATCACACCAGTCTTTATGGCATTCCGTGATCGTGAGTATGTCCTGAACTTGATCGAAGGTGCAACGGGCGGACGGTTCCATCCCAACTTCGACCGCATTGGTGGACTCAAAGATGATCTTCCTGCAGGATGGATAGACGAAACCCGAACCGTTATGAAAAAACTTCGTCGTTTTTGCGACGAGATCGAAGATCTGTTGTTCGGAAATGAAATCTTCCAGTCGCGTACTCGAGGTATTGGCGTAATTCCGCGTGACATCGCGTTGCAATACGGAATGTCTGGCGCCAACTTGCGCGCATCTGGTGTCGACTGGGACCTGCGTCGCGATCAGTCATTGCCGATGGCCTGGGACAAAGTGGACTGGAAAGTCTGGACTCATCCAGATGGCGATTCGTTTGCACGTTGTTGGATACGCCTGCAAGAGGTGCGCGAGTCAACGCGTATCGTCGAGCAATTAGTTGACACAATTCCTGCTGGCCCAGTGATGACCAAGGTGCCGCGCATCATCAAAGTGCCCGAAGGTGAAGCGTGGGTATGCACGGAGAATCCACTTGGTGAGATGGGCTATTACGTGGTGTCACAGGGTGATCTCGGACCCTTCCGCGTCAAAATCAGAAGCGCATCGTTTAACAACATGTCGATTACGCCCTGGCTACTCAAAGGTGTGTATGTGCCTGACATCGTGACGATTTTGGCGTCACTGTATTTCATTCTCGGAGACATTGACCGCTGATGAATACCATGTCTTTGATAATTGCTGAGGTTCCGTATTGGGGGCAGTCTTTGTTGCGCGTGCTCGGCGGGCTGGTGGCAGTGCTGTTGCCAGCCGGAACAATCGTGTATCTCTTTTTGTTCAAGATGATGTCGTTCATGCAGAGTCGACTCGGGCCAATGGAAGCTGGTCCATACGGGTCAATGCAGTTATTCGCCGAAGTTGGCAAGTGGCTGCAAAAAGAAGACATTTATCCAGCGCGAGCAGACAAGTTTATTTTTAAACTTGCACCACTCATTGTGTTGGCAAGCACATTTTTATTAGTAGTGGTTGTGCCATTTGGACCAGACGCGTGGTTCACTAACTTTGAGGCCGGAATTTTTTATGCACTAGCTGTCTCATCTGTGTCAGTGCTCGGAATTTTGATTGCAGGTTGGTCAAGCGCCAATAAGTATTCGTTATTGGGTGGCCTGCGCGCGGCTGGACAGTTGATTGCCTACGAATTGCCGATGGTGTTGGCAGTGATTGGTGTTGTTATCCAGGCTGGCACCATGAACCTGCAGGGAATCGTGCTGGCTCAAAACAGTGGCTCGATGTTTGGGTTCGACGGGCTCGGCAATCCCTATGTTCTGACGCAGTTCGTTGGCTTTGTAATTTTTATGATTTCTGTTCAGGCCGAACTCACGCAAGCACCATTTGACATGCCAGTCGCTGAATCAGAACTGGTGTCGGGATACATGACCGAGTACTCAGGTTTTCGTTTCTTGATTTTCTTTATCGGCGAGTTCGCCACTGCCGGAGTATTTGCAATGATCGCATCAGTGCTCTTCTTGGGCGGCTGGGCTGTTCCGTTCTCATGGTTTGGTTGGACCACCATGGACAGCGTTGATAACTGGATGAACTTTGCTGGTCCGTTGATCTTGTTCACAAAAATGATGGTCATCATGTTCTTGGTGATGTGGGTTCGATTTAGTTATCCGCGATTGCGCGAAGATCAATTGCAGCGCTTTGCATGGAAAGTTCTTATTCCTATTTCTCTCGTTAATATCATGTTGACGGCAATCTTGAAAGTGGCGTTCTGATGCCCAAAGTTCCTGGTCTGTTTAAAGGTCTTGGTGTCACACTTGGCACTTTTGCGCGCACTGTTACTCAGGGCGCCAACACCGTGCAATACCCGCACGAAAAAGAAACACCACCTATTCGCTCACGCGGAGTCATCGCCTTGCATGAAGGCAACTGCACATCGTGCATGTTGTGCGCGCGTTCGTGTCCGGACTGGTGTATCTATATCGAAGGGCATAAAGAACTTGCCCCACCGCGTCGTGCTGGCGGCAAGCCGCGTCAAGTGAACATGCTGGATCGTTTTGATATTGATTATGCGTTGTGCATGTACTGCGGAATTTGTGTCGATGTGTGTCCGTTCGATGCGCTGTTCTGGAGTCCCGAGTATGAATACTCAGAACCAAGCATTGCCGACATGTTGCATGACAAAGTCAAACTCGGCGAATGGATGGAGACCGTTCCAGAAGCTCCCGAACTAGAAGTTGGTGCAGACAAAAAAGGCAAGAAATAATGTTTGCCTCTGAATTGCTGATTGCTCAAAACATTGGCTTCTTTATTATTGCTGCCCTTATGGTGGTTGGTGCATTGCGAGTGGTCACAACGAGCAACGTGGTGCATGCGGCGCTGTGGCTGGTGGTTGTATTGGCTGGTGCAGCTGCACAATATGTGCTGCTGGCCGCTGAGTTTGTGGCAGTCACACAAGTTCTTGTATATATCGGTGCGGTCATGGTGTTGTTTTTGTTTGGCACCATGCTCACTCGCGCACGTATCGGTGCGGAGTCTGACCTCAATAACAAAAACTGGTTCGTCGGTATTCCAGTTGCGCTCACATTGTTGGCTGCGATGTTGATTGCATTGCGAGACGGATTCGGCAATGAAAAACTCCCTGCGGACGCTCCGCTTGTGTCGACGCAAGTGTTATCTGACCAGATTTTTGGTCCCTACCTGCTGCCTTTTTGGGCATTGTCATTTGTTCTGCTCGCTGCAGTTATCGGGGCCATTGTGTTGGCGCGTAGGGACTGACCATGTTGCTAAACGAGTTTCTTTTTCTTGGCGCGATTCTGTTTTGTATCGGGGTCTACGGCGTTATTGTGCGCAAGAACGCCGTGTTGGTGCTGATGTCTATCGAACTAATTCTCAACTCAGTCAATATCAACCTGCTGGCTTTTTCGTTGCGCAACGGAAGCGCAGATGGTCAGACTTTTGCTTTGTATGTGATCGCCGTCGCGGCCGCAGAGGTTGGAGTCGGACTTGCCCTCGTGTTGTTGATGTATCGCAATAGTCGCTCTATCTCGCTTGACGAGTTGTCAGAGATGAAGGGTTAAAGAGATGTTTTTTGCGGCTCAAACTGTCGAGACTGTTCTCAAATCTGGATGGTTCTTAGAACATGCGTGGTTGATTCCGCTCATGCCAGTGATTGCGTTTGTGCTGATTATTGCCTATGGCAAGAAAATGCCAATGAAAGGGAGCGAGTTTGGTATCGCATCGCTCTTGGCATCACTCGCTGTCTCTGTTGGCGCCGCCTATCAATGGATACAACGTGTCGACGGCGCAGCACCTGAGGCGTTTGTCGCACCAGTTATTAAGACATGGACATGGTGGGAGAGCGCTGGCTTCTCCTTCGGAATCGGTCAACATATTGATGGTTTGTCTTTGACATTGCTTGTAGTAGTGACCTTGATTTCAACACTGGTCGAGATTTATTCGGTTGAGTACCTTCGTGGCGATATTCGGTACACCCATTTCTTCGGGGCTCTGACTTTGTTTTCTGCAGGAATGCTCAACATGGTTCTTGCAGAGAACATGATTCAACTTATTTTGGGTTGGGAAATCATGGGAATGTGCTCCTTCTTGTTGATCGGTCACTGGTGGGAGGACGGCGCTAATAGTCGTGCAGCCCTCAAAGCATTTTTCACAACTCGTACTGGCGACATCGGCCTGCTCGTTGGTACGTCGGTGCTGTTTTTTGCATCTAACGCGTGGACGCAAAAAACTCTCGGCATTTCTGGCTTCACCGTTCGTGGCTTATCGGCGTGGGCGCTGTCCGGGGACCCAGGCCATGCTGCAATCACGGTCGGAGCCGTCGCTTTGTTCATTGCCTGCATTGGCAAGAGCGGTCAGTTCCCATTACACACATGGTTGCCAGACGCTATGGCTGGTCCAACCCCTGTGAGTTCTCTTTTGCACTCATCCACCATGGTGGTTGCGGGCGTGTATCTTGTCGCACGTTTGTATCCGGTGTTTTTCACTGGCATGAACATTTTGGGAACCAACCTCAACCTCATCGTGTTAATCGGCGGAATCACAATCGTTATTGCAGCGGCACTTGCGTTTGTGCAGGCAGACATTAAAAAGGTTTTGGCGTATTCCACGGTGAGTCAGTTGGGATACATGATGATGGGCCTTGGCGCAGGCGCATGGATGCCTGCAGTTTTCCATATTTTTACTCATGCATTTTTTAAGGCGTGTCTGTTCTTGTGTGCGGGTTCTGTCAGTCACAGCGCATCTCACCATTCTTTTGACATGAAAAAAGACATGGGCGGATTGCGCAAGTTCATGCCGATCACCTTTGCAACGTGGATTATTTCGACATTGGCACTATGTGGCGTGTTTCCGTTCTCGGGATTCTTCTCAAAAGATGAGATCATCGACAATGTTGGTCATAACGGTTACACCATGTTCATGGTGCTTGGCTTGACAGGTGCATTTTTAACTGCTGCTTACATGACTCGGGCGACGTACCTTACATTCAATGGCAAACCTCGTGGCGCAGCAGCGGGCGCACACGATGCACACGATGCACACGATGCTCACGACACACACGATGCTCACGCATCGCGAGGCCCGCACGAAAGTGGTCTGTTGATTACCGTCCCGCTGATGATTTTGGCCGCACTGGCTCTTGGTGCAGGTTTCTTGAACCCAGCGCCATTAGGCGAAAAATGGGAACGCATGACTCATTGGGTAGAGCCGCGCCCAGAAGTAATTAGCCCAACCGGAATATCGGTGATGGCGAGTGGCCCTGGTGAAGCTCGTGTGCTCACTTCTCCACGCGCCGAAGAAGCCGAACATGAATCACCGTGCGGAACAACAACTCCAACAGGCGGCATTTGTGTTGCTCCACAAATTCATCATGCGCCATTTAAGTGGTCAAAGGCGTTGATGTCGATGCTCATCGTCTTCCTCGGGGGATTTTTAAGTTGGGTGCTCTGCGTGCAGTTGTATGGCAAGAAGAATCCAAAACTTGTGGGCCTCACTCAGCGCAACAAAGCCCTTGGTGCCGGATACCTGTTCTTGCAAAATAAGTACTACCTTGACTCGCTCTATGAAAAAGTAATTGTTCATGGCATCGCGCACCCCGTTGCTCGAGCTGTTTATTGGTTTAACCAAAACGTCATTGATGGTGTTGTTAATGGTTTTGGAACAGTGGTGCGCAAGGTGTCTGGCTGGGTCTACCGAAACGTTGATCAACGTGTCGTAGACGGAGCCGTCAATGGTTCTGCCGCAGTGGCACAAAATGCAGGTTCTGCAATCAGGCCAATTCAGTCCGGAAAAGTCAATCAGTATGGGGCGTTGTTGTTCGGCGCTGCCGCCATCGGCGCCCTCATACTCGTCATTATTAATACGTAAGGGAGTACATAGTTATGGAAGTCCTCAGTGACAACAATTGGGCGCTATCGGTCGGCACGTTCTTGCCGCTCCTTGGCGTGCTCGTCATGCTCTTCATCCCCAAAGCGCAAGAAACCGCCACAAAGGCAGTTGCGCTGATCACGGCGGTTGCCACATTGGGCGTGGGTATCTTCACGCTCACGCAATTCAACTTTGATCAAGCAGGCAAAATGCAATTTGTTGCGCAGACAAACTGGATCTCGGTACTAAAGAGCACGTACTTTGTCGGCATAGACGGCATCAGTTTGCCGCTGTATCTGTTGTCAATGGTGATCACCGTGTTGGTGATGATTTACAGCTGGAATCATGTTCCAGAACCTGGCAATACGAAAGCGTTTTTTGCGCTCATGTTGATTTTGCAAACAGGAATGGCCGGAACATTTATTGCTCGTGACCTCATCTTGTTCTTTGTATTCTTTGAATTGGTCTTGCTCCCGATGTACTTCATGATCGGCGTTTGGGGCGGAGAACATCGCCAATATGCATCGCTCAAATTCTTCTTGTACACAATGTTTGGTTCAGCACTCATGTTGGTGGCATTCTTGGCACTGTTTTTCAAAACTGGAGCAGAGAGTTTCTCGATTCCGTTCCTGATTGAGCAGGGTGCTGGCATTAGTCGTAATGCACAGATTTGGATATTCGGCGGAATGTTCGTTGGGTTTGCAGTCAAGGTGCCAATGTTTCCGTTTCACACGTGGTTGCCTGACGCACATACGCAGGCCCCAACACAAGGGTCAGTCATCTTGGCTGCAGTCTTACTCAAACTTGGTACATACGGATTTGTGCGTATTGCAATTCCGATTCTTCCGGTTGCCGCTAAAGAGTGGGCACCGTGGATCGGTCTTCTTGCAGTCATCGGAATCATTTACGGAGCACTCGGGTGTCTGGCTCAAACCGACATGAAACGACTGATCGCGTTTTCTTCAGTAGCGCACATGGGCTTTGTGATGTTGGGTATTTCAACGCTGACATCATTTGGCATGAACGCCGCAGTCTTTGGCATGGTGGCACACGGTCTGATCACGGGCATGTTGTTCTTTATTGCTGGCAGCGTGAAGGAGCGATATCACACGCTTGAGATTTCACGCCTGAGCGGGATGCTCAAACAAATGCCGCGCATGGGATGGATCTTGGGATTCTGCGTCATGGCGTCGCTTGGACTTCCGGGTCTTGCTGGTTTTTGGGGCGAGTTCCCCGCCATCTTGTCGGCGTACCAACCTGCTGAAGGGCTTTCGGAAGTGACGTTTCGTATTTTCATGGTGATCGCCGCTGTCGGAACAGTTCTTGCAGCCGGGTATTTGTTGTGGTTGTTCCAACGCACAGCGTTTGGTGAACCATCTGCAGAGTTCAGTGGCGATAGCCACGATGACCACGGCTCGGGTATCCATGATGTCAATGTCTTTGAATGGATGGCGTGGGCGCCACTGCTCGCAGCAATTCTGGTCTTGGGTGTCTATCCAAATCTGTTATTTAAAATCATCGACCCAGCGGTACAGGGTGTGCTTTCCGCTTTCGGAGGCTGACAGGTGTTTGCGGCTCTTTTTTCTGTGCTCGCGGCTGCTGCCAATTGGGTATCACCGACCGTTGATTACCATGCGCTTGCGCCTGAGATCATCTTGGCTTGCGGAATCGTGCTGGTGCTCGTACTAGATCTTTTCACATCAGAAAATAACAAATGGATGCTAGGCCCAGTCACAAGTTTCACCTTGCTCGGTGCATTCATCCCCGTTCTGACGCTGGCACTTAGTGATGCCGGAACACGATCGTTATTTGATGGTCGCTATGTAGTTGACAACTTCAGCCTCACCATGAAAGGCCTCTTTGTTTTGGCTGGTTATCTTGTCGTTCTGCTCTCGTCTGATTATTTGCGCGAAGGCGATTTCTATGAAGGCGAGTATTGGGTATTAATGCTGTCAAGTTTGCTCGGCATGGTGATGATGGCCTCGAGTCGAGATCTCGTCAGTATTTTTGTGTCGCTTGAATTTCTCTCAATTCCTGCATACATGATGGCCGCATGGCGCAAACGCGATCTAAGGAGCAACGAAGCTGGTGTGAAATACTTCCTGCTCGGAGTTTTTGCATCGGCACTCATGTTGTACGGAATGTCTCTCTTGTACGGAATCTCGAATTCAACTTTGCTTACAGACATCGGAACATATGTCAGTGGTGATATGAGTGCTATCCGTGCGGTAGCGGTACTTTTTGTTGTTGTTGGTTTTGCTTTCAAAATCTCGGCAGTTCCGTTTCATACATGGGCGCCTGACACGTACGAAGGCGCACCAACCCCCGTGACGGCTTTTTTGAGCGTCGCTTCAAAGGCTGCCGGGTTTGTGGCGTTACTCACCGTTGTCTACGTAGGTTTTCCAAATGCATCAGAAGTCTGGCAACCAGTGTTCTGGATCCTTGCTGCGCTCACGATGACAGTGGGCAACGTGATGGCTCTGCGTCAAACAAACATTGTTCGCATGTTGGCATTTTCGTCCATTAGCCAAGGTGGGTTCATCTTGATGCCGCTAGCGATTGCGGGCGAGGGCGACTCTGCCGGCGCAGCACTGCGCGCGGTCGTGACATATTTGTTGGTGTATGCAGCGACAAACCTCGGTGTGTTTGCTGTCGTGATCGCTGTTGCACGTAAAACTCGTAGCGGTTCTATTTCGTCGTACGGCGGTTTGTTCTCGTATGCACCAGGACTCGCCGTGATAATGACGATCTTCATGGCATCACTGGCTGGCATCCCGCCACTTGGTGGTTGGATCGGTAAATTCGGATCGTTTCAGGCACTCGTTTCTGCTGGCACAACATGGGGATACGCGCTCGCTGTTATTGGTGCAGTTAATACTGTGATCGCATTTGGTTACTACGGCAACATGATGCGCGAAATGTGGATGCGTCCTGTGCCAGACGGCGACACCACTCCTGTTGTTGTTCCGTCGGCACTCATGGTGGCTCTTGGTCTGACAACCTTTGCCACATTGTTGTTGGGAATCTTGCCTGGCCTCGTTCTTCACTTCGGAGATCTCGCCAACCTTGCCGGTGCCTTCGGCGGCTGAGCAATTGCGAGCGGCTATCCAAGCCGCAGGTGGACAGATTTCGTTCGCCGAGTTTATGTCGCATGCGCTGTACGGTGACGAAGGTTTTTACACACGCGACTCAGACACTGGTCGAGCAGGACGGCGCGGAGACTTCATCACATCCCCCGAAGTAGGGCCACTCTTTGGCGCCGTGATTGCTCGTGCGCTCGACAACTGGTGGAACCAGTTGGGTCGACCAGAAGTATTCACATTTGTTGATGTTGGTGCTGGTCCGGCCACCCTGGCTCGCAGCGTGTTGTCGAGTGAGTTTGAATGCAAATCTCATTTGCGATACGTCGCTGTTGAAATTTCTGCTGCACAACGCGCCATGCACCCGACTGGTATTGAATCAGTGGCCGTCATGCCGACTGCACTCACTAACGCAGTGGTATTTGCCAACGAACTGCTTGACAACTTGTCCTTTGAGTTGTGGGTATATGACGGCGGATGGAAGCAGGCACACGTCACAACTGACGGAGATAAATTTGTCGAAGTACTCGTGGTGCAAGAGCCGCCTGCGTGTTTGCCGACATCGGCGCCGCACGGTTCGCGGGCTCCAGTGTTGGCAGACGCTTGTAACTGGCTTCAACACACACTTGCACATCTCGACAATGGTGTTGTCGTGGTGATTGATTACTGTTCGCCATCTACAACGATGATCGCCCATACGCCGTGGCGGCAATGGTTGCGCACATATGTGGGTCACGAACGCGGTGGTCATTATCTGCAGAACCCTGGCAAGCAAGACATCACCGTGCAAGTTCTCATCGATCAATTACAAGCAATAGCAGTGCCAACTACTGTTCGCACCCAGGAACAGTTTTTGCAACTCTGGGGGATCGACGATCTTGTTGCCCAAGGAAAGAGAGTGTGGCAAGAAAACGCATCAGCCCCAAACTTGGCCGCAATGAAAATGCGCAGCCGCGTGAGTGAAGCAGAGGCTTTACTTGACTCAGCGGGTCTTGGGGCATTTACCGTGTTGGAGTGGCAGAAACAGAACCTGTCCGCTCGGGACGACTCGTCAGCACTGCACCACAAATCACAATAAACATCCCAGCAATAGCAATCGGATGAATCTCTTCGTCACGAAAAAGTATTCCTAGAACTGTTGCAACAATCGGTGTAAAGAATGTTCCGATCATTCCGCGCACTGTGCCAGCACGATTGAGCAATGTCCCGTACACCACAAAAGCCATTCCAGTTCCGAGTGCCCCGAGTGCAGCAAGCGCACACAATGCGCCAACGTTAAATTCGCTCCGCCAGAGTGCAGGTATTCCAAGTGGAAGAGTCCAAATCAGGGCGCACACCTCAATCCACAGCATCGTTGTCAATGAACCGTATTTTGCTTGAAGTGGTTGAGCAACATTGACAGCGATGGCGTAACACAACAACGCAATGATCAGGTACACAACGCCGTGAACGCTCGCTGATACGCCATCTTGAATGCTAGAAAGCGAAATAATGGTAATGCCCAAAAATCCAATGAGCACCG
>Ga0214919_10005208_pt1 | contig 18573 bp, 15 predicted proteins | sample LL1503_MetaG_FD_177994 | JGI IMG/M metagenome (GOLD analysis project Ga0214919, IMG submission 177994) | Freshwater microbial communities from Lake Lanier, Atlanta, Georgia, United States - LL-1503 | ecosystem: Environmental > Aquatic > Freshwater > Lake | place: USA: Georgia | collected...
GTCACGATCCACGATCACATGTGGATGCGGCGTTGGACTTCGTGAAGCGTTCTGCACTGACCAATCGACTACGATTCGCACTCTTTTGCGCACTCAGCGTTGGACTGATCGAGCGCATCTGGCGGATCTCAGAAAGTTTGTGGTTCGACGAAATTTCCGCCATGATCGATTATGCGCAGTATGGTCCTGGGCCAATTCTGGGAAGTTATTTCGTCCCGTCGAATCACGTCTTGCACACCCTCCTTTCGTGGTGCGCCATATCAATGGCCAACGGGGCAAGCGAGCCAGTACTACGAATGCCGGCGTTCATCGCTGGAATTGCATCAATTGGTGCGATCACTGCCCTCGCACGTGAATCTGCACTTTGGCAAGGCGTACCGACACGAGCTCGAATGTCCATCGCATGTGGAATTGCAGCGCTCGCTCCAATCATGGTTTTGGAATCTGTCGAAGCCCGCGGCTACTCGATGATGATCCTCTTCTCAGCCCTCGCGTCGTGGCAGTTTCTTCGGAGTCTGCGAACGGGACGCTTGCTTGGATGGATTGCGTACGCCATCCTCTGCGCGCTTGGCGTCTGGTCGCACTTGGTTTTCGTTGTGCTGCCCGTCAGTCACGGGCTGATTGCCGCATGGCTCGCCATCCGCCCTCGTCAAGGCAGCGATGATCGCGCAAACGGGAAATCTGCGCTGTTGGCGCTCGCACTTGCCGCCATCACGTCAATCACTCTCCTAGCTCCCCTGCTTCCCGACCTTCTACTCATCCGACGAGAATTCCAAGCGCTCGATGGAAACGAGCCATCAATCTTTTCGACCGAGGGAATCCATGTGCTCCTGGGACTCGGCGGAGCATGGACCGCACTCGCCGCACTGCCGGGAATTGGTTTGCTCATCATCGGAGTACTTGCCGCACGCCGCGATCTCACTCGTCGAATGCCGCTCGCAGCAACACTGCTGGGACTTCCAATCCTTGTCTTGGGAACCGAATTCGCTGGAAGCTGGATGTATGCCCGCTTCGCGCTCTTCGCTCTACCTGGAATTTTTCTTGCAATGACACTTGGCGCATTCGACGTCGCTCGATTTCTGCGAGCCCACGATTCAAACATGGGGCGTGTGAATTCCACATTGATTCTGGGAGTTCTTGCCGTCGCTGCGCTCTGGACGGAATCACTCGCATCACTTCCTTCTAAACAACCGATTCGCGACGCAGTCTTCTTCATTCAAGGCCAAGATCCAACCGTCGCAACATTTGCCAGCGCTGGACTGGCAGACAATGTGGTTGCCTACTACGGAATACTTGCGGGATTGAAAATCGAAAGCGCTGGAGCTGGAGGATCTGCGATTGGCGAGATCCCCTCCGATGTCGAATGGATGGTTGTCATATACCCGCGGTCACTCTGCGCAGCCGGAGCGCGGGCCCTGACTGAGCACTGGCATCTTGTTGAGACCTTTCCAGGATGGGTCGACTGGAACAACGGCGACGTCTTGGTGTATCGCCGCAATACTGCCGCGAATCATTCGAAAGAGTAATTCGCCCCGACGGCGCACACGCAATACTCAAATCGTGCCAGCGGACAGTGGCTCTAACCAAGGTCAACTAGTCGTGGCGCAATGCAACGACTGGATCCTTGCGACTTGCCACGATTGCGGGATACATACCAAACACCAATCCAACCGCAGCAGCCACTCCAAAGCTAACAATGATCGACCAAGCCGTCACAATCGGTTCAAGCGCAAACCCACCGCCGAAAACACCGCGGAACATCTGCCACTTCTGGATGATGGGAACGATTTCGCCTAGACCAATCGATGCGGATATTCCAAGGACGATTCCAAGCAATCCTCCGACTGTTGAAAGCGAACCAGTTTCAACGAGAAATTGGAGAATAATGTGACGACGTGTTGCGCCAAGCGCACGTCGAATTCCGATCTCGCGAGTCCGTTCAGTCACACTCGCAAGCATGATGTTCATAATGCCGATTCCACCGACCAACAGACTGATCGCCGCAATCGCGACCAGCATGACATTCCAGACAAGCATCGCTCGACGAGCATTCTCGAGTAACTCCCATGGCACCACGATTTGCACATCGGTCATTCCAGGATGGCCGACAGCCATAATCCGCTGCACCCGCTGTGAAATTTGATTGACCGCAGTCGTCGAAGGCGCGGTGATATACACCTCGCTCAATTGAATCTCCTCGGTGGTGAAAGAGCCCGATGTGCGCCGTTGAATCACATCTCCAAATTGACGTTCAGCTGTCGTCAATGGCAGATGGATATCCCGATTCAGATCACGCCCAACGAGCGCGCCGCCTGCGCCGCCAGACAATCCTTGTTCCTGAAGAACGCCCACCACTCTGAGCACTTGTTGGTCGACTCGAAAATCCTGCCCGACGGCATCGCGCGCAGGAAAAAGTTGCCTTGCGGTTTCAGCGCCAAGCACGGCAACGGGTGCCTGCGTTTCAACGTCGTGATCACTCAAATAACGGCCACCTGCAGCGACTCGGAGATTTGCCACTTCGGCCAACATCGGCAAGGTCCCAAAGCACTGGGAGTTCGTGCGAAATGGTCCACGACTGATTTCGCTGCCAACTGCCTTGAGCGGGACGATTGACAAGACATCGGGCATGGCCGAACTGAGGCGACGAGCGTCCTCGTATGTGATTCCGTAACGCGAAAGAAACGTGCGCGCCTGCGTTGTGCTCGCCGCATCAGGCGGCTTGGAACTTCGCACAATAATGTTGGTTGCGCCGAGCGCCGCAATATCTCTCAGCGCCGATTGTTTGTTGCCTTCTCCGATCGATACAACCACGATCACTGCGGCGACACCCAAGATGACGCCGAGGCAAGTCAGTATCGATCGCAATGCATGCCGTCGCAAGTTGCCCAATCCCAACCGCATCGTTTCCAAGAGGAAGATCATTGCACCAAGCGTAGAAGATTCTTCGCTGACAGGCTGTAGTCTGTCGCAGATGCAATCGGACCTTGAATTGGAAGTCGCCACCGAACGGGAAGGTTCAGCATGCTGGATTTTTCAAATTCGCCGACAAGGACAGGCCGAACCCGCATGGGAAATGACCCTTGCATGGGCCGATTATGACTGGTGGTCTCCAACTGGATCTCACACGCCTTCACAGGTCGCATTATCGGTGATGAAGGTTCTCACCGAGACGCCTTGGGAGGTTGCCGATCAATCCTCCCACCCGATGCGATTCGATGCCAGCACAATCCGCAGGCGAATTGCTGGTGCAGATCGCTTGATTGTCGAACGCCTTCAGCGCTCTACTTGAGGAGCGAGTTGCGGCTTCACTTGCGTCGGCAGCAGCGGTTTTCGCTCGCGGACTCGGAAGTACAGCGGAACTTCAACGAAGAATGTGGATCCTCGATCAGGTTCTGAAATGATGCCAACAGTGCATCCCAGAATCGTCGCCAACTCTCGACAAATTGCCAACCCAAGTCCAGTGCCGCCGTGCGACTTCGTATGGCTCGCATCAACTTGACGAAACTTTTCGAAGATCGTGTCCTGCAAATCAAATGGCACGCCAGGTCCCTGATCGACGACTGATATCCGAACTGCTTCACGCGAATCCATACTGATTGCTTCGGCAACAATTCGAATTACGCCACCGCTCGGCGAAAATTTGATCGCATTCGAAAGGAAGTTGTACAAAATCTGCTGCAGCTTCCCAGGATCTGTCTCCACAGACGGAAGGTCCGCCGCGACTGATGCGCTAAACGACAATCCCTTCGCCATCGCCTGAGGGCGCATGATCGTTTGAAGTCCTTCGAGAATGTCAGCGATGCTTGATGGCACGACGGCGGCTGACATCCGCCCCGCTTCGATCTTGGCCATATCAAGAAGTTCATTGATCATCTCCAACAACATACGAGCGCTCGTCAGGATATTGCTGATGTAGCGCACCCGCTTCGGATCTGCGTTGGGATCAATTCGCGCGATTTCTGCCAGCAATTCAGCAAATCCGATGATGGAATTCAGCGGCGTACGCAGTTCGTGTGAAACATTTGCCAAGAATTCGCTCTTCAGTCGATTCGACTCAAACAGTCCAACGTTCGCTTCGGAGAGTTCGACCACCTTCAGATCGAGCGACTCGTTCATCGCACGCAATGATTGTTGAACCTTGTTGACCTCGTCGAGCATCTGATCAAACGCGCGAGAAAGTTCTTCCAATTCATCGCCCGTTCTCAGTGAACTTCGCACAGTCAGATCGCCACGGCGCACCTTTTCTGCACTCTCACGAAGTCGACGCACGGGCGAAAAAATCAGTTTGGTCAAGATCAACGAAAACACGACGACAGCGAGTCCGACGGCGACCACACCACCTGCGATGATGTACCAGCGATTCGATAAAATCTGCCGAGCGGCGAACGGACTCGTTCGTTCGATGACCAACACCGCGCGCAGTGGATCCCCAAGTGCGGTCTCTGAGGAACGTGGCGAGAAATCGACGAAACGTCGATCTTGAATTGCTCGCCACTGCGCTTCACGAAGAGGCCGCGCATATCTGTACATGATGCCCTCTTCCGTTCGGTGAGTTGTGAAGTACTCATCGTTGCTGGGGTCGCTGAGAAATTGTCGATACGCCTGATCAACGAATATGTCAGCAACGCTGCCATCCTCGATTTGTTCGACTGGCACAACCCGAATTGGAATTGGAATCCCCTCCGTCCGATTCAAGGCAAATCCATTTTGAAGCCATGTTTGCGCCAATTGCCGAGACGTTTCGCGCTGGCTCTCCTCGACGACCCATTCCAATCGCATCCATGGAACAACGAGTGCCCCAGCCAAAATCAGCAGGACAGCTGCCCCGAAGAGGATTTGGCATTTGTTGGCAAGTGACGGACCGCGGGGCATTGGTACAGCCTATCGGGAGCATTCTGCGTTTATCCTCCCCACATGCGCCGCGAAGGTACGAATCTGGAAGAAGTTCGAATGGAAGATGTCCTGTGTGACTATTGCCATTCGTCTTGGACGTTGGACCGCCCGATGATTGAAGGACACCACGGTTCGTGTATTTGCGGAACCTGCCTTCGAACCGCGTATTCCGCAGTACATCTTGGGGGTTGCAACGATGCGACCGATGGGCAAACATCCAAATGCACAATGTGCCTTGAAGAGCGACCCGATGCGTGCTTCCACAGTCCGGCCTATCCGGATGCGATCATCTGCTTACGCTGCATCAAGATGGCGGCGAAGGCTCTGACCCGTGATCCAGATTCCAATTGGAAGCCACCGACTGACTCAACGACTGCCTAGCACACCACTGCACTGAAATTAATTATGGACCCCGCTCGCGGAAAAACTCTTGATGTCGGCAATTTCGGCATCGATCAATCGCACTTGCCTGCGCACGATGCTGGTCCATTCGATCCACGACTTCTCTTTGCGGCACCAGCGCATTCTTTCGAGATCGAAATCGGCACGGGAAAGGGCACGTTCTTGGTTCAGCAAGCGGTTCGACAACCCAACACGAATTTCCTCGGCATCGAGTGGACTGCGGAATTCTGGAGATATGCCGCAGATCGCGTGCGCAGGCGGGACCTCACCAACATTCGCGTTCTGCACACCGATGCCACTGAGCTCTGTCGATTTTGGTTGCCAGATGAGATCGCTGCCGTCATTCACTTGTACTTCAGCGATCCGTGGCCGAAGAGTCGACATCACAAGCGCCGAGTTGTTCAGGACGAAACACTCCGACACTTTCATCGCGTGCTCAAGCCTGGCGGCGAACTCCGCCTCGTCACAGACCACGTCGAACTTTGGAAGTGGTATCAAGAACACGCCGCGCGAAACGCAGAACTCTTTGAAATCAAACCGTTCGCCACTCCCGAATCAGCGAATGCTGGAGAAGTGGTTGGAACGAATTTTGAACGCAAGTTTGCTCGAGAAGGCAGACCGTTTATGGCGATGACTTTGGTGAAACGACCGACCCCGTCCGTTGCGATTTCTGCTGCGCGGTCGTCGTCGCAACCACCCAATCCACGATCTTTTTCAAGACTTCCTGATCCATCTCCACTTTAATCGTGGCGTATTCATCGGGCATTCCGGTGATCGCAGGCTGAAAAAGATGATTCACTTTCGGGATCACCACGATCTCCGGCTTGGTGGGGCATTCCAAAGCCCCCGCTTGAAATGACGGCAGATTCCGCGCCGGAGCAACTTGCACATCGCGCTCTCCAAAGAGAATCAACAGCGGCACATCGATACGGTGGATCGCAGGAGCGGGATCGAGTGCAATGAATGTTCGCATCCACGGGCTGCTGACCTGTGCCAAACCTTGCTTCACCGCCATCTGAACCGTCGCATCCGACGGCTTCACTTTCATCACGCAGTCGAATTGTGCAGCGACAAGCGCACGCATCGCTCCCGCAAGAGCCGCATCATCAGCCTTCGCAATAACGGCGTCCATCAGCTCGCGGTGCTTCTCAAGTGCAAATGCCATGAGCGCTGGTTCGACGTTCATCTTCGCATAGATGTCTGCGGATTGACCAACAAGAATTTCGGCTCCTGAAATTCCTGGGGGCGCAAGGAGTACGGCAAAGTTCATCGCTGGACTTGGAGCTTGAGAAAGCAATACTCCAATCAAGGCGCCTTCACTATGACCGACAACGCCGATGCGTGCTGGATCAATCTCAGGTCGAGTGCGCAGCCATGCAATCTGCGCCTTCGCATCATCAACAAAGTCAAAAGTCGTTGCCACCGCTGGATCACCGGTGGATTTTCCAAACCCTCGGTCGTCGCAGCGAATCGATGCGACTCCCGCCTTCGCGAGTTCAGTTGCGATCAGGCGAAATGGTTTATGGCCGAAAATCGTTTCGTCACGATCCTGCAATCCGCTCCCGGTGATAAACACAACAGCTGGAATGCGGTCGGTCGGCGATGCCCCGATGGGTAGAAGGAATGTTCCGGCAAGAGTGTTGCCCGAGGGTCCATCAATGGAGACTTCGCTCGACACTTCAGTGACTGCGACTGGTTTGTCGAGTGGCGCAACTGCGCTTTGCACGAAACTTTCGACGGGGCAGTTCCCAAGTGCGATCGACACCCAGAACGCACAATGAACAATATTCATTTGATCAGTTTACGGCGGGAAATCAATGCCGAATCAGGGGTATCAGCGGGTTGCTGTCGCCGACGGACGCCAAGTCAATCGTGGCGCATCTGGCCATAGTCCTTCGATATCGTAAAACGCCCGCTGGGTTGGTTCGAAAAGGTGAACGACGACGTCGACAAAGTCAACGACAATCCAACTCGTCCCCGTATCTGCATCCGTTCGCCATGCGGGCGAACCCTGCGTCTTTCCCAACTTATCAATTGCTTCGCCGACGGATTTCATTTGACGCTGACTCGTTCCCGAGGCAATCAACATGTAATCACAAATCTGCGACCTCCCGACGAGATCGAGCACAACGATGTCGGAACATTTCAATTCAGACATCAATTTTGCCGCATTTGTCGCGAACGACTTTGTGCGCGCAGCATCACTCTTTACGGTTGATCTACTCATCTCACGGAAACAAATTCAGCGTGACGAATCAGCGACCACTTCCGGTACGGCCGCCACCAGAGCGACCAGCACCACCACTCGGTCGAGCGCCGCCACCAGTACGTCCGCCACCAGTGCGTCCGCCACCAGTACGACCCCCGCCAGTGCGACCACCGCCAGTACGACCACCTGCAGAACGACCTCGCGGACCTGATGAAGATGATGATGAACCGCCACCACCAGAACCACCACTCCCGCCGCCACTGCTTCCACCAAATCCGCTGCCTGAATCGCTTCGGACAGTGAAGGTTCGTTGTGGCCCACGAATTTCTTCGCGGCGCTTGATTTCAGAGGGCTTCTCGTGATACTGCCGACGCTTGAGATCTTTGGTGATTCCTTCACGCTCGCACAACTTCTTAAAGCGGCGAAGCATCTGTTCGGCGGTTTCATTTCCTCTGCTCTTAACTCGAATTGGCATTGCGTTTGGATCCTTGTATGGGGTGAGTCCCGAATTAGAGCATGTTTTGCCAATCCAAGCAAGCCACGCACAATCATGGGAAAGTACCCACGGATCCCCCCTTCCAATGCCCCTCATTATTGATGTCAACAATCTCCTGCATATCACCGGCGTCCTGCCGCCCGAAATTGCTGGGTTGGACGAGGCTGGACTGGCTGAACTGATTGGCCAAAGTCGTTTTCAGCGAGAAGCGACCTGTCTCGTGTGCGATGGTCCCGCTCGGGGGCGTCCAACCGATGATGCTGGATCTGTTGTTTTTCATTATGCCGGAAGTGGCAGCACAGCGGATGCGGTCATCGCCAAGATCGTCGATGCGTGCACTGCCCCCCGTCGAATGACTGTCGTCTCGAGCGATCGGGCAATTCTGAAGCATGCAAAGCGTCGAAGGTGTCCAACAATATCAGCGAATGAGTTTCTGGAGATTCTCGCACGCGATCATGCCGCAGCTGGACGTGGGGCGCGTGGTGCAGCTCGAGCACGAGGGTCGAACGCACGACCGCAGATCGACCCGTTGACGCAACAGCAAATTCACGCATGGAAAGTTTATTTCGGCCTCGACGATCCAAAGAAACTGGATGCGCTCAAACAATCTGCACGCGAAGGTCCTGCACACCGCAAGCCGCACGATCGACGCACGCCTCGGCAACTCTGAAACAATCCCACTCGTCTACCCTGCGCACGTATGAACGATTCCTCCACCGAGTTTCCATTCATTCGATTTGAACCGCGCCCAGCAACGAAATTGGATTTCCAGCCAGTTGCAATGAACTTTGAACAGCCGCCGGCGGATCCTGTTGCCGAAACTCTGCGTTGGCTCGACGAAGCGTTTCAACTTCCGATTCCAAATCCAAATGCCATGTCAATCGCAACGGTCAATGCAGATGGAAGCCCTTCGCTGCGAATCGTTCTCTTGAGAGGATTCGACGAGGACGGTGCGGTTTTCTTTACAAATCGACTCAGTTCCAAAGGACTCGCACTCGCCCATCGTCCTCAAGCTGCTCTCCTGTTTCACTGGGATCATTTAGACCGACAAATTCGCATCGAAGGAAAGGTCACGGCGACGAGCGATGCCCAGAGTGATGCGTATTTCTTCAGTCGGCCAAGGATGAATCGAATTGGTGCTTGGGCTAGCGAACAAAGCAAACCTCTCGCGAATCGCGCTGCATTCGAAGAACGTATTCGCGAAGTTTCGAATCGCTTTGAGGGAACAGAGGTTCCCAGACCGCCACACTGGGGTGGCTATCGGATCGCCCTGGACTCCATCGAGTTTTGGCAAGGAGATGCCAATCGCCTTCATGAAAGAATTGTTTATCGCAGATCAAGCGCCGGCTGGAACGTCGGTCGACTTTTTCCATGAGCCTCCGAAACCCGAACGGTTTTCGCGCTCACGCTTCGGGGGAATCCAACCGCCCCGAACAATCACTCGTCCTGCTCCGACAATTTCGGTGAGTTTTCGCAGCACCCCTGCTTCTGCGACGACTCGTAGTCCATGGGGAATAAGCGTTGCAATTCCACCGTCAACTTCCAAAAGAATCGCGACTTCCACAGGACGACCCTTCAGACTCAGGACACTTCCTGCTGCTTGACGAAGGGCGCCCGCCAACATTCGCATCGTCGGGACCAAGGATTCTTCGCTCGGTCCAACAAGCGCAGGATCCGTCAAACGAATTTCGATGCGGCTTGCCAAATGCGCCGAAGCTTCTTCGATCGCAAAGACTCGGTCAACAATCACGCCGGGTTCAGAGCGCGAAGCATCAACTGATCCAGACAACACAACAACTTTTCCATCCTGAATCAATTCGCCGAATGCCGCATATGTTTCAGCGAAGAGAACCGCGTCGAATGTTCCCGTGCGATCGGCGAGCGTTGCGATCGCCATCCGTTGATTGGCACTCGCGCCACGCTGCGTGATGATCTGCCGAATTCGTGTGATCAGTCCTGCGATCACGATGCCGCCAGCGCCAGCTCCTTCAGCAAGTCGACCACTATCACAATTGCAGAACGAGCCAATTTCGCCCCGCCAGTCGTCAAGAGGATGGCCGGAAACATGAAATCCAAGGGCCTCTCGCTCGTAATTCAGCGTCGTCATTCGATCCCACGGATCCGCACGACGAAGGGGAAGCGTCGAAGTCGGCGATGATTCGCCTGCGGGCGGAGTCACCGCAGGTTCTTCTGCCACTGCAAACATCGACATCTGTCCAGCGGCGCGATCTCGCGCCATATTTTGACCAGCACGCAGCGCATCTTCGAGAGATGCGAGAACCGCCGCACGCTGATTTGTTCCGTGGAGAGAATCCAACACTCCAGCTTTGATCAAAGTCTCAAGCGACGAGCGATTCACCGCTCGCAAATTCACTCGAGAGCACAAGTCGAAGATATCCCGATACGGCCCAGATTTGGTGCGATCTTCGATGATGGCGGCGATCGCTCCATCGCTCACCCCTTTCATCGCACGCAGTCCAAATCGAACATGACCATGAAGATGATCGTGTGGCTCATCGGCTGCGAAGACAACGGCGAAGTCCGTCGTGGAAAGATTGATGTCTGGCCCTTTCACTTCAACGCCCGCATGTCGGCGTTCACGAGTCGAATCAGCCCAAAGAATTCGCTTGCATTCCTCCAAATACACCGCCCAATCCTCCACTTTCTGCGCCTGACTTTCGAAAGTCAACACCGCAGCCATGTAATGCGCTGGGAAGAATGTTTTGAGATACGCCGTCTGGAATGCAATGATGGCGTACCCAGTTGAATGGCTCTTATTGAAGCCGTAGCCAGCGAATTTCAGAATCAGATCGAACAGTGTGTCAGCCTGACCCGCAGCGAGACCGCGCGCACCTGCACCGCGAATAAAGTCCGCACGCGCTGCGTTGATGACATCCTGCTTCTTCTTCGAGATCGCTTTGATAATCGTGTACGCGGCGCGAAGCGGAACGTCGCCGAGTTGATGCAACACTTGCATGATCTGCTCTTGATAGACCATGACTCCGTATGTTTCAGCAGTCAGTCGATCGACAACTTCGTGGACACTCGGAACAGCCTGACGACCCGCCTTTCGTTTGCAGTAATCCGAAATGAGTTCCATCGGACCTGGTCGAAATAACGCATTCGCCGCGATCAAGTCTTCAAGTCGATCGGGCTGCATATCTGCAAGCGTCTTGCGCATCCCGCCAGATTCGAATTGAAAAACACCGCCGGTCTCGGCGCGACGAAAAAGTGCAAAGACCCGCTGATCGGTGAAGTCGATGCGATCAAGGTCGAGCGGATCTGCGCCACGTTTCGCTGGTTCTGCAGCGAATTCTGCTGATCGACCGACGGCTGCCCATTGAGCGGCTGGGGTCAATGATTGACGGATCAACTTCTTCGCACACTCGATCGTCGAGAGTGTTCGAAGTCCTAAAAAATCCATCTTCAGCAATCCGATTTTCTCACACGTCGGGCCGTCCCACTGCGTGATCGCTTCTTCGCTCCCGCTACTCGCCCTGCACAGCGGCACAATGTTCTCGAGTGGCTGAGTTGAAATCACAACTCCGGCGGCATGCGTGCTGGAATTGCGTGCGTGATCCTCGAGTCCTTGCGCATGCTCGAGCACCTTACGAATGAGCGGGTTCTCGTCCCGTGCCGCCCGAAGTGCAGGCTCGCGTTCGAGTGCTTTCTGCAAGGTGATATGCAGTTCGCCAGGAACCAGATCCGACAATCGCTGAGCCTCAGACACTGACACACCCATCGCTCGTGCGACATCTTTGATCGCAGCTTTCGCTTTCAATCGGCCGAATGTGATGATCTGTGCGACATGTCCGTATTTCTTGCGAACGTATTCCAACACATCCGCACGACCATCTTGGCAAATATCGATGTCGATATCGGGATATTCGCTTCGATCTGGATCGGTGAATCGCTCAAAGAGCAATCCATATTTCTCAGGGCAGGCATTCGACAAACCCAGCACATATCCAACCATCGTTCCGACACCCGAACCACGCGCCGTCGCGGGAATGCCTCGCTGTCCAGCCCAACTGACGAAGTCCCAAACGATCAGGAAGTATGCGCTAATCGACTTGTTGGCGAGAATCTGCAGCTCTCGCTCAAGCCGAGAACGAATGACAGGGGTCACACCATGCGGACCGTATCGCCAGACGAGTCCAGCCTCGCAGAGCATCGCGAGCGCACGATCGCACTCAGCCTTTGTTTCTTCTTGCGAGGCATGATCTTGGCCGTCAAACGGACTCAGCACGAAGCAGCGGCAGTATTCCTTGAACCACTCAGTCAAATCACCGCCGCCATACTGCGGCGGATCCTTCGGTACCTGAACACGGACAACCGGTGCGTGACTTTCGCCATGAGGTAATTCGACCGAGCAACGTGCCGCAATGCGCACCGTGTTCAGCAGCGCTTCTTGTTCATCTAGTTCGGTAAAAGTCGCCGCCATTTCAGCGGGACTCTTCACAAACAACTGCTTGGGATATCGAATCCGCTCAGGATCGTCCTTGTTTTTGGCCATTGAAATGCAGCACAGCGTGTCATGCAAATCGTGGTCACTTTCGAGCAGAAAATGTGCGTCGTTGTCGATGACAAGTGGAAGATGCAACTCGGCGGCGAGTTTCTTGAGCAGTGGATTAATGCGTTCTTGTTCTGGAACGTGTCGCTGAAGTTCGATATAGAAACGCGGTTCGCCGTGCTCGTCTGGGGCAAAGGTGCGCGCATGCCAACGCGCCTCATCGAGCGCAAGAGCCCAATGATTCGACTGGCCTGTTTGCACAAAATTCGTCAGATGAAATGCAATGCTCGATCCCAAGTGGCCGTTGATCGCAATCAATCCATTGCCCCACTGCGTCAACGTGGACTTGTCCATACGTGGACGATGATAAAAACCATTCAAGAAAGAATCGCTCGACAGCTTCATCAGGTTGCGCCATCCAGTCAGATTTTGCGCAAGTAAGACAAGATGAAAGCCACCATCTTGCATCTTCGTCGCGACCCGACTACGCCGATCGCCTTCTTGTCCATCATGATCGCGAGCGACATACGCCTCAATCCCTAAGATCGGTTTGATTCCATTCTTTTTTGCGATCTCATAAAACTCCATCGCGCCATACAAATTGCCGTGATCAGTCACCGCAACTGCGGACATTCCAAGTTGCTTCACTCGCTTGACCAATGCGTCGATGCGATTCCCCCCGTCGAGCAGTGAATACTCGGAGTGCAGGTGAAGATGAACGAACTCGCCCGCCATAACTCCCATAGTAGAGATTCACCAGAGAAATCAAGCGCCGGAAAACACATCAAGTTTGCGGTCTTTTCCTCCTGTCATTCGCCAACCCCCTATCCTTATGACAACCGTGCGCCTGCCTCCATCAACCAATCCCACTTCGTCGGGGTCGCCCCTCCCTTGGGTCATAAAAGCAATCATCTTGCTCGTTCTCGCACTTCCGATTATCGCACTTCTCTTGGCTGCGGGATTGTTCATCATGATCATCGTGATCGGCGTCGCATTACTGCTCTGGGCTGCGGGAATGATTCGCCGCGCACTTTCTGGAACGACACGCACAAATTCGATTCCGCAGAGCGACAATGAAGGACGAGAAAATGTCAGAGTGATTCGTCCGGATTAAAGCCCGAGTCCAAGTCGATCACGGTCTCTGATTCGACCAGTTCTAGATAATCCTTCCGGAGCAAACGGGACAATTCGCCTGGCACTCCATCTGCGATTGTTTTCTGTTCGACTCCAACGACAGGAAGAACACCCCAACTGGAATTCGTCAGGAATATTTCATCCGCCGCCAAAACGTCATCAATCGTCAAATGCGCTTTTTCAACAACAATTCCACGCTCCTCTGCGCATTCAATGACTGCGCGCCGAGTGACACCAGGAAGAACTGGCGCCGATGACTCGCTTTCGCCGTGCGCCCATGGCGTGCGTAATACACCGTCTCGTACGACAAAAATGTTGCTCACTGCGCCGCATGCGAGACGATTGTTGGTCGTGAAAAAAATTGCTTCCGAACAACTCGCCGCCGCCGCCAATTGAAGTTCCGCCAATCGTGGCCAATACCAGAGCGTTTTATGTCCCGCAAATGGATCTTGTGGATTCACTCGTGCATCAGCGATTCGGACTCGCACTCCTCGGTCGAACAATTCGGCGGGATACGGAGTGGGCGGTTGAACAACGATTGCGATTGTTGGGTCATTGCGCGCAGGCTCACTGGCAACGCCTGGCGATTTCAACATCTTGAGATCGCCAGCTGTCACGGTGATTCGCACACGCGCTTCCGTCATCTCGTTTTCGGCGAGTGTCAATTCAACGGCATCCGCAAGCGGATCGATGCGCAGCACCTCGAGGGCTCCCAGTTCGATCGCCGAAGCCTTCAGTCGCTCGAGATGCGACATCACACGAAAGATGCGCCCATGCTTGGCGCACATCGATGTAAAGACCCCGACACCATGCTGAAATCCAGAATCGAAGAGCGAAACCTTTGCGTCTTGCGCAGGAACAAATTTTCCGTTGAGCCATACTTTCATGGATTCCTTGTCTGCGGTAAAAGTCGAAGTGAATCGAATTCCGCTATGTCGGGTGTAAAAACGCCAACGATCTTGACCTGTGATTCTCCGGGCGCTGCGATCACGCGGACGGCGATTGCACTGCCGCCTCGATAACACGCCAGTGCGGTATGCGTTGCATTTCCCGTTGTGCCGATGCCGAAGTCGCCGGCCCGCACTTCAATCAGCGCAACAGGTGACTTGAGCTGGCTGGCTGCACTTCGCATTCGCGAGCGGAATTCCTCTGCGACGATTGGATCACTCGCATCAAGGCTATGTATTGGCGACTGAGGATCAACGGCGGCTTCCTCCAATACATGGAACAGAAACAATCGAACACGCTCTGACTCCGCTGTCGAGGATTTTTCCATCACGGAGGACATCCAGAAGCCGACGCCGAGAATGACCGCTGGCATAATGAATAATCGCGAACCACGCCACCGCGAGATCCAACTTACAGATTGATTCAACATCGGGCGCATCTGGACAGCGTAGCCATGTAGTATCGAAAAATGCCGATTGCAACGTTGACGAATGTCCGCTTTGGACATGGGACGCGCCTCCTCCTTGATGGAGCGACGCTCTCAATTGAACCAGGCGAAAAGATTGGCCTCGTGGGGCGCAATGGCTGTGGAAAAAGCACACTCATGCGATTACTCGCAGGACAAGCGAAACCGGATGCTGGTTCCGTCGGTCTCCAACGGGGTTGCCGCGTGGGATTTCTCACGCAAGATCCAACCATTGAACCAACCGATACGCTTCGAGAGGCAGCAGCGCGCGCATTCACTCGACTGAGCGAAATCCGGCACGAACTCGAACAGGTCTACGAACAGTTGACCCATGCGACATCGGAGGAACTTGATCGCCTCCTGACCAAACAAGCGGCGCTTGATGCGGAATTCGAACGCGGCGGTGGATATGCGGTCGATCACAAAATCGATGCGGTGCTGCACGGGCTCGGATTCGTCGACGCTCAATTCTCGACACTTGTGAACAAACTTTCCGGAGGTCAGCGGGCTCGAGCGGGACTCGCGCGATTGTTGCTCGAAGAACCAGACCTGCTCCTGCTCGACGAACCAACGAATCACTTGGACATTGAAGGTCGTCGCTGGCTCGAAGATTTTCTTGCAGATGAATTCCCTGGTTCCGTCGTGGTGGTCAGCCATGATCGTTGGTTGCTCGATCGCGTCGTATCGCGCATTGTTGAAATTCATGATTCGAGCATCCGCGAATATCCTGGAAATTACGCAGACTTCACCATCTTGCGCCGTGAACGTGCACTGACGCAGCAGCGCATTCACGAGAAGCAACAAGACAAAATCGGCCGCGAAGAGGCGTACATCGCTCGATACAAAGCTGGCCAACGAGCTCGCCAAGCGAAAGGACGCGCCACGCGCCTCGAGCGATTTCAGCGAGATAATTTGGTCGAACGCCCAGTCGATTTCGACGTCATGCGACTCGAACTCCCCCGTGCTGAACGCGTTGGCGACATTGTTGTTTCAGCTCATGATGTTTCGAAAGCGTATGGCGAACGGGTTCTCTTATGCGACTTCGAACTCACGCTCAAGCCCGGCGATCGACTTGGAGTGGTCGGCGCAAATGGAACAGGAAAGACAACCCTCCTGCGCATATTGATGGGTGACGAAACTCCAGACACTGGCTTGCTGAAGCGAAGCCCACGGCTTTCTGTTGGATGGTTTCGGCAGACGCACGATCATTTAGACAAGACGCAAGAGGTCTGGACGTACCTGCAAATGACCGTGCCGCCTCGAGCGAACGGAGTGCGCCTTTCTGAGCAAGAAGCGCGCGACCTTGCAGGTGCATTTCTCTTTACTGGCCGCGCCCAGGAATCCACTCTTGGTTCACTCTCAGGAGGTGAACGAGCGCGCGCCGTATTAGCGGGACTTGTTGCTGGTGCACACAACCTGCTCATCTTGGACGAACCATCGAACCATTTGGACATTCCAAGCGCTGAACGACTTGAGCAAGCGCTATCGCTTCCGCCCGATGAAGGCGGATATGACGGAACACTCATCTTGGTCAGCCATGATCGTGCGCTGCTTACGGCGACGTGTGATCAAATTCTCTCAATCGATGGAGATGGAAAGTGGCGACTCTTCCAAGGAACGTACGCAGAGTTTGACGCCCAACGAGTCCGCGGCGAATCTGTGAGTTCCCCGACTGTGTCCGCCACCGCAAAATCTTCGGGAACTTCAGCGCAAGCGCCAGCCAAAGTTGCAACCAAAGCGGCTCCACCAAAGGATGCTGCGCAACGTTCCTCCTCAGAGAAAAACTCTGGTTCGAAGACGACAACGATTGCGAAAGCCCCTCGGCCGCGGACTGGAATGCACGAGAAGGGCAACAGAAATACTGACCCGAAAAATCCACTGTCGCATATTCCACAACCTGAACTTGAACTGCTCTTGCAGTCGGTCAACACCCGTCTTGCCGCAATCGACGACAAACTCGGTGATCCAGAGATCTACGCCGACCGAAAAAAGACAAACACACTTCTGGACGATCGAACGGCTGTCGAGCGGGAGAAGTCCAAGTTGGAAGAAGAGTGGCTGCGTCGCGCAACTGGCTGACGTTCACTTCGCGAACATCGCACCGAGGAGGCAAAATTGTATTCGTCGAGTTCTGGCCCAGACTCGACGGTCAACAGATCGCTTCGAATTCCGTCTTTTTTGTTCTTGATCCATTCTGGTACTGATTCACTCTGGGTGCGTCGTAAAAACGACTGCGCCGCGAGCATCAACAATTTGCCAATCGGAATTGGCATTTGCGACACCTGTCTGTAGCGCAAAGCGCCGACCACCAACTGGGTTCACAACAGAAAACTCTCCTGCGTCATTCACAACACCTGACTGACGATCAACAGCTTGAAGCATGAGTTTCTGTCCAACCGAAAGATCGAACCAGACGATGTAAGCAGAATCAAGGGTTGGCGCCAACATCACAGTCGTGGAACCATTATCACGCACTGTCGCTCCAACCAATCCTTTGACCACGCATCGTTTGTCGAGAAATTCTGGCAAGCCTGCTCCGATCAAAGCGGTCAATTCTGCAGATGACGCATTTTGCAGGGCGAGCTCACTAATTCGTGCAGCCTGGCGTGCAGTCGCAACGTCGAATGCCAAAGCAACGACGAGCCCGCCAATGACCGCGATGCAAGCCGCACGCCATACCAAAGTTGAACGGCGCCAATGACCATCCTCTGCAACCGACTTGGGACTTGATCGATCGGACAAGCCAGATTCTCTCGGTTGCGCCGTGCCGCTAGATGAACCAACTGGGGACGATCGACCTATCAAGGCAATCGGAGCAAGTTCTGCGTCGCTCTCTTCGACCGCCTGCGCCACGGATGCCATAACTCGAAGCCGAAGCGAGCGCTCTGGCTCGATCACTGGCAGGAGCGCTGACTGGCTTGCCAGTGCGGCTTGTATGTCCATGACTTCACGCTGAATGAGAGTAGAAGCGTCTCGAAAGAGTCGCTCAAGCCTGGCGCAGTCTGCGCTCTCGAGTGCACCGAGCACCTCAAGTTGAGCAAGTTCTACGATCTCGTCACGGTTCGTCGGATAAGTTGTCATAAACACCTCTGACAAAAACAACTCAGGGTCCCTGAACCCTCAGCTTGGGAGAGGCGCAATGATCGCCGTGTCCCTTTTTCCACCGCAGCGCTTGAAAGCCACCGCAGTCCTCCTGAGGAGACTGACAACATGCCAGTCGTTCCCTCTCTTAGTTAATCGATACGCAGTGCAACTCCAATTTGTCGCACAATTCCCTTTAACCTCAACCTCAAATTTCCAACCTTTAATACCACTGGCAAAAGCAGTTACAGATTCGACCAAATGGTCGAACGAAAGCGCTCAGCCAGTCTGTTCCATTCCAAACTTCTCACGCAACCGACCTAGTCCACGGCTCAGCGCGCTCTTAATAGTTCCAACAGGCATGTTTCGCTGCTCCGCTACTTCCCGCAGCGAATAACCTTGCAGATACACACGCTCGATGACTTCTCGTT
>Ga0214919_10005211_pt1 | contig 18567 bp, 17 predicted proteins | sample LL1503_MetaG_FD_177994 | JGI IMG/M metagenome (GOLD analysis project Ga0214919, IMG submission 177994) | Freshwater microbial communities from Lake Lanier, Atlanta, Georgia, United States - LL-1503 | ecosystem: Environmental > Aquatic > Freshwater > Lake | place: USA: Georgia | collected...
CCATTTGAAACTCAGGGAATTAGAATTGGTGAAACAGAAACCGACGCAATATCAGTATCGTTTCTAAAAGATTTATTTCGTGGACAAATAGATGGATATATAGCTCCTAGAATAAAATCGGCGTTTCATTTCAACCAAGGCGGTTTCAACCCCACGGAGTTAGTTATATTTAATCCACTAGGAAGTGGTGTTAAAGTATTAGAACAACCAAATAGCTATTATATAAATAAGTTAGAGTTTGAATATTATTTACAACATCATCATACTAGCAGTATGTTTGTTATGAAACCAAAAATATTAGAAAGTTTAGTGGTTGACAAAAATCGAGTAAATGATGGAATGACAAAGTCATCTTTAATCATGATAGGTGGGTACAATATAACACCATATTGTTTGTATAACAAAATTTTGGACGAGGGTGGAGATAATTATAAAAGGATACAAGATTATGTCGAGAGAACAATGAAAAAATTATTTGGCGATAATTACTATATTGAAATAGAAACTTTGGCTAAACATGATACTAATTATACTAATGATACTAATGATACTAATGATACTAATGATACTAATGATACTAATGATACTAATGATACTAATGATACTAATTATACTAATGATACTAATGATACTAATTATACTGATATATCCACACTAAATAAGGGTGGATACATGACTGGAATAAGGATAAAGGTGAAAGAGGGTGTTAATGTTACAGAATTATGGAAAAATCATTGTCCCAAATCAAGTATTAGAAAAACTGATAACCACCCCGAACTATCCTAGTTTTTAAGAATTCTTTGTAGTTATCGTAGAGGTAATTTGGTGCCTTTGTCTTGTATGGTTCTAAGCGTATTGGTCTATATTCATCATTTTCTAATTTTTTACCATCTATAGACCAATCTCCCAAAGATTCAATGTAAAAACCGAGTACATAATCAACAAAGTCATTTAACCACGGTTGAATAGTTAAACATAATTCAGTTTTACTTAAGGACTTTGACAATTCTGAAAAGAATGCTTTGTACGTATCAGTACGTTTATAAACAGCTTCTACAACTTCTTTATTTCTAGTTAATTTATTTTTGATTATTGTGTTGAAATCATCCCACGGTATCTTCTCGCTAGGTATTTCTAATTTTCTTACACCAGATATGTATTGTTCATAATTTTTACCACTTAGTTTTGCGTTAAATGTTTTCTCATACCAGGTTTTACCATGTAATACTAGTGACATTCTAAGTACACTAAAAGCCGTAGACTTGTCTCCATCCATACAATCCTTGTAACTAAAATCACGTAATTTAAATCTATTAATCCAGTGAAACGTATGATATACAATATACATAGCTGTCATCACCATATGTTTAGTCCCAGTACCTTCCGGCAATGTGCCATCTATATTACATTGTTTACCAGTATTTATATGTTGAATCGTCGCTACCCCGTAATCTATATTTAATCTTTCTCTAATGTCCGGTCTAATATTATTAGGATTAGTAAATGTAATTTCTACACAACCCTTTTGTAGTCCACCCAATAAAACAGTGTAAGAATCTGCCCTTAAAGAAATTGGGTCTTTTAACCATAGTTCATCTATGGTAACAGATTTGTCACTAAAACACCCTACCTGTTGGGTGTTTTTGTGAACAAAGGTTAAAATATTAGATTTTGTATTAGGATAGCTAAACTTTTTAATGATTGTTAAATTATAATCTCCTTTATCAGTTTTGACTAAATAATCTAATATTACTTCATTGTCACTATACATTTATATAGTATTATGTGATATAATATTATATAAATTATATTATATAAATTTATTGAATAATTTAGAAAGAACACTACTAAAACCAATCCTTTCTAAGAGTGACACTACTGGGTCCAGGTTGTTTGATATCATTGACATCAGCATGGCCTCTAAGTTCATCGTTGTATTGTAGGCAAGCGGGCCAATCACCAGACTTACAGGTTTTATCAACACCCCAGCACCACTTGGCGAAACTTCCTTGGTCATTAGGATAGGTTCTAGAGGGTACGTGATAGAATTGGCGTTGACTGTTTTCCTTGTTAAATACATCACTTACACCTTGGTATAATCTAGCAGTAAATTTGTCTTCGACGGCGGCCTTGATAGCAACATCGTTGTTATTGTCTATGTGGTGGTTTACATCAAATTTAAGTACTTTATTGTCCTTCTTTAAAAATGTTTTGGGGTCTAAAACAACTAAATTGGGATTCATAAAAGGGTTGTTGTAAGTAGGGCTGAGGTTGTTGATAACGGCCGAACCGTTAAAGGCTTCATTGAACTTTAGTTCTTCGGGAGGCTGGCGTTGCCAAATGTAGTAAGTTATGCCTAAAGCAATGATAGTGATAAATAAACTCGACGTCGTACCCTTGTATAAAAACATGAGGATAGAGAAGTAGAAAGTGAATCTTACACCGGCATTGAGTCGTTCAGCAAGTGTCGTGTCTTTGCTAGGGAAGAATTTAGTTACATATTTAGGGTCATATAAGGCACTAAAATCATTATACCAAAAAGGTTCCATTGGTTCTATCTTATTATTAGAAATACTTTTTAATTAGAATTAATTTAATGAGCTTCTGGGACATAATCGCCAAAACTAGCTAATTCATCATCGGTACATTCGGTGTTGAGAAAATCGCACTTTCTACTAGAGTTCAATGTATAGTTACCAACTTTTGTATAGAATTTTCTAGCACCTTCGTGGATGTTTAGAACACCATTAGGACCGGCTAATCTACTAGCAGACATTTCTATATCAGTAAAATTGTTAAAATATATGTTTTTTTCTATAGCATCAAAGATATTATTGTAGTATACTTTCATAAACTCGTATACATACTGATTACTAACTGTATCTAGACCCATCAATAGGGTTTTAACAGCAAAAGCATTCATATAGGGACTGGTATCAATAAGTAGCGAACCTAAACGGTTAATAGAATTATAGCGTTGATATATTTCGGGATAGTAGGTAAGTTTCATTTTTTTCTTGTTTAGGAACAAATATTTATCGTAGTAGTCTTTAGAGGTTTCGAATTCATCAATGTCAATTAGATATATTTCCTTGCTGTTAGAATACTGTAAAAGTTGTTTACTAGGATGTTCATTAATTGATAACAGAATATCGGTGGTTTTACACAAATTATCGAAATCCTTTTTTAAATCACCCGTTCTATAGATCATATTTGTTTTGAATTTCTCAAACAATTCTATCTCGAAATCCTGACCTAAACTATTTTTCCCCATAATAGCTACTACACTGCCATTAATATCATTTTTAGTTATTATCTTTTTATAATCGGCAATTATAAATACATATTGATAAAAAGCCATTGTAATTGCTTGTATTTCGGGATTTCTTCGCATTGAATCAATAATTGATTTTTTTTTCTTGTTTTGGTTAATCCAATAAACATAGTAGTCCTTTTCGTTGGTAAATATGAAATCGACATTTCTGCGTTTTAGTTCATAAAAAATCTGAAATCTGTCGGTATATTTCACTATTTCGATAGGTATAAAACTACTCATTTTATACACAAAGTTATAATAGGATGTATAGTCTTTGTCGTAAAATAAACCAATCCTTATTTTAAAGGCTTTAATTAATTTGTTATCAGTAAAACCTTCATTGATTTGGCGGTGTCTTAGTAGATATAATAGTACAAATAGGACAAATAAAATTACTATTAATAATTTCATAGTGTATTACTAATAGGAATTAAGAAATTATATTGTATTATTGTTAATTTGGTTGAAATTAGAATTTCATCAGAGCCGTTGTAAATATTAAAAATGGCACATAGACTGTAGCGGAGAAGAATATAAATTTGTTATCGTACCAAGCAGTATTCGTGTTGTACATGTATAAGAAAAATATTGCTAAAATGACTAGATAATAACGAATTAGTGAAAATAAATCCATTATGATGATGTTCTATAATTATTATAGATTTTATTCATTGTTTTATAATCAATGTTTTTTGGTTAGGTGATTTTGTATAAGTTTAATTATTTTAGTACGTTTGTTTTTAATACGCTCCTTTTCGGAACTACTATTACTAGATTCACTAGTATATTCCCTTTTTTCTATTAAATAATTTCTATACAATTTTACAATATTCATAGTGACACACGAATCTATGTTATCTATCCCAGTTTTCCACTTAATGAAGGTAACTGTATCCTCTATATCTAGAATCTTAGTTGAACTATAGTATTTTATCAAAAAACACATAACTATAACTAGTGATTTACTAGAACCATTTTCACAATAAATTAATACACCTTTTTTATTTAATAATAGTTTAAATATGTGTTTAATAGTTTCATCTATTTTTTGTATTAATTGATCACTACTATAAGAATGTATGTTGTTCATAAATTTTATGTGATAGTTACTAGTGTTTTTAAATAAAAAGGGTGTAGTCTTGGTTAAATTTACTAGATATTTTATATTATTACTATTGAGTGTCTCTTCATCAAAACTAGGAATCTGGTCGGATAGATATAAGTTATCTAAAATACTATAGAAATTATCGGTTTTAAACTGTACCTTTCTTTGACTTAAATTTATACTCATTGTTGTTTTGGGTAAAATCCTTATAGGATATGTAGAAAATTATTTTAGTCATTCAAATTGAAATTATTAATATACCATCAAAACAATTAAACACATCATAAAATCAATGAATAATCTAAATTCTCTTGATGAACTATTTAATAATGTAAATAGCAGTGCTCTAACAGATAAATTTCTAGAAATGGGTGATACCGATGATATTCAGGACATTATTAACGGCTTTTTTGAAGATGAATCCGACAAGCCCTTGATTCATAATGCCTATAAACAAGATGATGATTTGGATTCACTTGTATTATGTAAAAAGTGTAACTTGGAACTATCTAATGTAAATGGTGATGTTATCTGTAAAGAGTGTGGTATCTTATACAATGATATCAAACTAATTGATGAATCGGCCGAATGGCGCTACTATGGAGCCGATGATTCTAAGGGCAGTGACCCGAACCGTTGTGGTATGCCCGTAGACCCCCTATTGCCCAAATCATCACTCTCTACAGTAATTAGGGGTAAAACAAATAGCTATATGGGTAAGCTACACGCTTGGAATTCCATTCCTTATAAGGAACGGTCATTGCGCCTTATTTTTGTAGTAATTCAAGACATTTGTACTAAGCTAAATCTTCCTAGTAGTGTTACTATGGATGCTAAATCACTCTACAAGGTTCTACATGAAAAATTTAATACTCGTGGTAAAAATCGCAATGCTCTGGTTGGGGCATGTATCCTATTTAGTAGCAAAAACAATGGTTTTAGTATTACGACTAAAGCTATTGCTGATTGTCTTAAAATGACTGGTTCTAATATTACGGAGGGGTGTAAAACATTTGTTAAAATGATGTACCATACGGATTTTCAATACAATATCGAAACATCTAACATTGATGATTACATTATTCAGTGTTGTAAGCAATTAGAAATGTCAAACTCTATGATTACTCTATGTAAGCATTTTGCTAGGAAGGTAGAGAAAATGGAGATTCTACAAGAACATACGCCACCTTCAATTGCTATTGGTTGTATTTATCTAATTTGTCAGACACTAGATTTACCTATTTCTAAGAAGAAGATTCATGAATTGTGTAATATTAGCGAAGTAACAATTACTAAAACCTTTAAAAAAATCGAACCATATCAAAATCAAATCTTCTTCGGCCCTTCCTAGGCCCTTCTAGAAATTTATTAGGCCATTATTTCTTTAGTTACACTTGTAACCAATTCTTTGTTCTTGATATTTGTGCTCTTTTTGCTAATCTTTTTAATACGTTCTTTGATATTTCTATAGTCGCTATTCATACTTTCGCCAGTTTCTTCTAAATTGTCTAGATCTAGATATTCTAATTCATAATCAACATCCTTTTTCTTATTGCCCCCTTTAACTTCACTATCATCTAAAGAACCACCGACTTTATTACTGGATCCTAACATGGCATCATAGTTTTCTTTGTCAGTAGATTTGATAATTAAAATAGATGTAGGATAGTAAAAGAATGTTTCGGATATGTATAAACCGGCCTTCTTTTCTAACAGCTCTATGTCTTCATTTAGTTGTACAATTAAATCTCTATTAGCACTATACCCTTCTAAAATTTCTCTATAACTTTCTAAAAATTTAACACGATGTTCTAATTGCGCCTCTTTAGGTTGTCCATAGAAAACCTTGGATATTTTTAATCTAGCCTGATATAGTTCTTTGTTCTGGTGGATAAGTTTGCTCTTTTGGTCATATAGGGCTTTTAATTCGGCATTCCATCTTTGTTCTAAAACGGCCTTTTTAGCTTCTAAATCAGACTCGATTGTCGTATATTTCTTAATATTTTCCTTTATTTTATTTTCAGTAGCAGTAACATCTAAATCAAATCTAGTTTTTTCTAAAAGTGCCATATTGTATAGACTTTGTTTCTTGTATAGATTGGCTTTCTTGTAGTCTAGTGTAAAGGCCTCTAAATCAGTATTAATATGTCTAGGGATTTTGTATAATTCGACTACTTTATAGTAACCTTTGCTATGTATGTAGTAAGTATATTTCTTATCGTCCTCTAATTTACCATCAACGATAAAGGCACTATAAGGTGTTACTTTATCTAAATCGTATTTTATTATTTTGGTACTAGAAGAAATAGTCTTTAGTTTATTATTGTTTAGGTGTTCTAAAACTATAGGTAATGAGGCCATTTCTAGTTTATATTGTAACAAGGGTTTTTCTAGGGGTGTAGTTTGAACAGATGTCATTATACTATCTAATACTATATTTGATTTTATTTTTTACTATTTTTGCTTTTACCAAATTTACAATACATGTGTAAATTGATTTTAAGAATACAATAATTAATACAACTAGAGACAATGAGTTCTATAATTGATGCTTTAAACAAATCACAATCGTTAAAAATTTATTGGCTGTTTTTGTATTCATACTCTGATAATGTTACCAAGGCATTACCTGACGATAAAATACTATTATTCCCGCTATCAGTATATACAAAGAAGCACGGAGCACTACTAGCATTTATGACAGAGAAAAAGCTAGATTTAGATAGTGATGATGATTTAGACATGATTATTACCAAGTTTAGACTAAACTATGTCCGTTCAGTATCAGAAATGGTAATTTCAACAAATACTAATCTCATTGCTATACAGATAGATACTAGTAAAATATTAAAGGGTTATAGGAAACAAAACCAACTATATTTTTACACATTGGATAAATCACCTTTAGAATCTATTTATGAAGGTAGACTTACAAATAAGCATTTATTAGAGAGTATTCGGGTCAGCATTGGTAGTAGGAATATAATTAATACCAATGTTACGTTAAAGCAGATTTTCGAGTTTTTATTCAAAGATCATTTTGAAGCACTATTTAATTTTAATAACGCAAAAGATAAGACTGTAAGTAGAGAAATGTGTAGGAAGCTAATTAGTAAGGATTTAGACAAAGAGGATTTAGAAGACGGATATGATTCCGATAGTACTACAGATAGTAAATTGTCATTGTATTCATATAATAAAAAGCACAATATTAAGGATATTTAGTGGGATACTATTCACTATTTTCGTCAATTAAACACACAGAAACCGATTGTTCTTTGTTGCTACTAGACTTTGCTGTTTCCGTGTTATAACATAGGTCATTTAGTTGTTCATCAGAAAGGCAGATTGTATTAGATTCGTCTTCTAACTGTTCAAATTCATCAAACTGAATTTTACAAGGGGCCTCTTTTTTAACCCGCTTAACAGTCGTAGTGGTTTTAGTCGCGGCAACCTTTTCTTTTTTGATGTATTTTTCGGGATTAGCACGGGCATCTAGGACTTCGCGCCAAAAACTGCGAATCTTTGGAAATACACTATGGAACCAATCACTGTCGCGCTTTACCTCGACGCACGAGTACTTTTCTAGTTCGAAATAGCTAAATTTACAATTGCGGTGTTCATCACACCATTTTTTAATATCAGAAACTTTTTTAGGTAGTGGAAAAAGATACATGTAGTTATGAGCGGCTTCATCCAAGGCTATTACACCTTTTTCGCGGTCATTATGGTACAAGTGATTGATAAAGTCATCTTCTAGGGCGTATTCAGTAAATTTACACTCTAAGAAATGACACATATCTAGGTTACAGCATTCCATTTGTATTTGCATCTGTACCCAATAGTACCGGGGTGGAATACCGGTAATTTCGCGACTAGTAGGACACTTGATTTCAAGCATAATGCCATCATCACGAATACCATCAGGACTAGCACCTAAGAAGCTGATAGGATTAAGAAAGTCCTCTTGATGTTGGAAGTTGCTATAGTGGGGCAGCAATCCAAATGCGTTAATATGGCTTTTAGTGCGTATTTCATAAATTTGACAAGCAATAGGTTCATATTTAACACCCCATTCGGTAGAGAAGTTGCCCGTAAATTCATCTTTGGAAAGTCCGGCCTTTTTCATAAGTACTTTACGGTCATTGCCATAGGGGCATTCACCAACAACCGCGGCAATATCACTAGCCGTAATCATACCTTTACGCATTTCGTACCAATCCGGAGTACGTTGTTCGGGTTGGTAAATCATTTTAAGGAATTTTACTTGTAGTTTTTGAGACTTGTAGTTTTTGTATTGATCATAAATTTCTTCGATTTCCGTGTATTCAACCTGCTGTCCATCACCTCGCTCAAGTTCTAATGCTGTTTTAAAATGATACAATACATCATCTAAATATAGTTCGTCTTTTTCTAGCTCTTCTAGATGCTTAAAATATTCTAGATTTTCCATGTCCATTATTGTTAATAAATGTAGGAGTCTTTAAACCAATTACATTAATTTTAAATCAATTTACTTCCTGTGCTTCAGACAAATAATCATCAATATTCCCATGAAAAGTAAAAGGCTTTTGTATCTTTTTCATATTGTTCTTGCCAAGTTCAACTTTGTACCGATTAATCTTCTTCAGCATCAACGGCGTTTCTCCAACGCGCGGTTCTTTAAGTACTTTTTTATCCTTAGGGGTATTTAAAGCGGTTTCGTTTTGTGAAATTCCTAGAGATTGGTGAAATTCCTCAAGACTCTTACTAAATTTAGTGCGGATATTAGTAATACGTGACTCCATGTGTTGCTTATTTAGTGTATGTGTGTTATTTTTAAATACTACATATCAATTTATAACCACACTTTTTAGAAAAAAGTGTAGTCAAAAAGATAAATATATGATAAATATATTGAGATAAATTTATAGATAAATATACATCTTTTGTTACAGATTGTTTCTAGTGAGTTATATTAGTTCTCTAGTAGGTTATATTAGTTCTCTAGTTATTTAGTGGTGTCTAATAATATATATATTAGACTATTAGACATCACTAGACCACTAGTAACTATACATTTATCTAAGTTTTGACTTACACTTTTACAAAAGTGTAGAATATGTATAAATACTATTAGAGCTTTTAGAAAAAAGAGACAACCGATTGTAAATGTATCATCTCAAATCTCTAAGGTCTCTAATAGTATTTATACATGTTCTAATATATTTTATTAGAATACACTAAACTCCTAGTAACCATATATTCATCTAAATAAATTAATCTAAATAGATTTATAGCATAATCCGTAATAGATTTATCATCTATTTATCTAAACGAATACATTCATCTAGTTTTGACTTACACTTTTTCAAAAGTGTAAAATATGATTAAAAAATATTATTAGTAAATAGTAAAGATGTCTAGATATAGTAAATTTCCTCAAGGGTTCGATGAAAAAATGCCAATGCCACCATCTATTAAAAATGACATTGTGCTTACTCCTAACCATGAAAACTTACATGCTAATAGCTCTAAACAACCTTTTGCCCTAGTGGTAGATAGTAGAGACAGAAACTATGAACTATACCCGAATCCCAACAACTATGTTATACAAATACCTAGATATAAAGATGTACTTAGTGTAGAATTAACTGGCGCCGATGTACCTCATAGTGGCTTTAATGTTGACACTAGTTGTAATACAATATATTTAGCCTTTACACAAGATATGTTTATCAATTATTATAATGGTGTTAGACAAAACGGTGTAAGTTATATAGAAGTTGTAATACCTCCTGGTTACTATGAAGCTAGTGATTTTGTTAGTAATACTGGTGTAACTGGTACTCTTAATTATGAAAATTACTACAATAGTGGTCCTGTACAATATATTGCCAACACTGGTATTTTGGCAACAGCATTTAAGATTGCCGTTACCGGTACAGCATTTGCCGCAGCTGATTTCTATGTAATCTTTAATTACAAAACTTTAAAGTATGTAATTGTTTCAGATTGGGCCTTTGCTATATTGAATAGAGATACTGATAAGAACACTAGTAACCAACCAATTCCTAACTTTTATGTAAGCCAAGGTGTTAATGTGTATAACAATCCTATTAACTACTTTAGCATGCCACCAACACCCGCCCAAGCAAATGATAGTTACTTAGGTGATACTAATGATAGATTTAATCCATTACCTAACAGTGCCTATAATATCTTGGGTTTTAAGATGAAAAATTACTTTCCTAGTGGCAATATATATCAATACGAAACCGCCCCTATTGGTGTTGGAAATACCCTAGTTGATGGAGCATTTAATCCTAACAATACTAGTTATGTACAAATATCAGAAGGGAAAAACTACTATTGGCCTACACCATACCAAGTAACTTACAATACCCCTTACGATCCTACTAATCCATGTGATGCTGCTATGACAGGATTACCTTTAGTTGCCGGACCATTAGCTAATTACTATGTCGCTTACTCTTTGCCTAATATAGTAAACCTAAGTGGTGAAAAATATGTTATACTTGATATACCTGAGCTAAATTATCGTGATATTACTAACTCTATTAACAATCAGTTTTACTGTAGAATCCTATTAGATACTAGCCAAAATACAGTACCCCTTAGTAACTATTATACCAATACAAACCCGTATCCTATAAGCACTAATCTATCTACTAACAATACTATCAAGGCTATTAAATCCTCAGATATCGGTAACAATAGATGTATTAAATATTTTACCCCTAGTCAAGGTGTGTTATCTAAACTCACTATTCGTTGGCTAAAGTACGACGGTACTCCTTACGACTTTCAAGGACAAGACCATACACTAGGATTTGAACTTGTAACTATCAAGCAAACTAGTACCTACTACAATTAAATTTGTTTAGCCTCTTTGTTTAGCCTCAGTTGTTTAGCCTCGCTTCGCTCGCTAAACCGCGTACGCCTAAGAACAATAAGGGTAATATAGACTAATATAGACTAATATAAATTATATATACAAAAATATATAAATTATATAGACTTAATATTGACTTAATATATAAATTATATAGACTAATATAGACTAATATAGACTAATATAGACTAATATAGACTAATATAGACTAATATAGACTTAATATACACTAATATAGACTTAATATAGACTAATATAAATTATATATTATATAGACTAATATATAAATTATATATACAAAAATATATAAATTATATAGACTAATATGGACTTAATATAGACTTAATATACACTAATATAGACTTATATAGACTAATATATAAATTATATATACAAAAATATATAAATTATATAGACTAATATGGACTTAATATATAACTACATGCGGCCTACTAGGCATCTCGGTCTGTAGTAGTAATTATAGGATGAGTTGTACCAAGGAGATAATTTCTTGGGAATGTAAGGATAGCAGCGAAGATCGCGACCACCCCAACGTTTAGGAGGGCTAGAGTAAAATGGTAAATGTCTTTCTATAATATTATTTGACAATAGATATAATAGAAAATAAAACGCTAATAAAATTATAAATATTATAACTGTTGTATTCATTTAATTAATAAAAAGAATAAAAATTTTATCTTACAATAATATAGAAAAAATGAACGCCCCTAAAGTTAACGTTGAATATTCCTTTAGCCTACAACAATTCCTCGTCAAGGCCATTAAGTACATCATTGAAGGTCTCGCTGTTGCCATTGCCGCCTACTACATCCCTAGAAACAAGCTCAACGTAGAAGACATTGTTATCATCGGTGTAACGGCCGCTGCCATCTTCGCTATCCTTGATATCTACTCGCCCAGCACCGGTGAAGCTGTTCGCCTCGGTGCCGGTTTTGGTATTGGTGCTAACCAAGTCGGCTTCAAGCCCTTCTAAATGGTTAAGAAATCACTAAGAAATCACTAAGAAATAACTAAATAAACTAATATTAATTTTAAAGTAAAACATTTTTAAAATTAATAACCTAGACGCACCCGTAATTCCGCTATTTCTAGCTCTATATTTTCTCTCATAGCAATAGCCTTTTCTAAGCGTGATTCTAGTTCCTTAACATCTTCTATATTATTTGTAGGGTGTATAGTCGTTGTTGTAGTTGTTTTAGAAATATTAGCAAGATGTTGTCTTAAAAAAATATGATCCTTAAAATTCTTTATAGGATGATATAGATGTTTTTCATTAATTTTATCCAATGCCCACACTTCTCTCCATGTTATACCCTTTGATAATTCTTCAATAACTACTACATTTAAACTGTTATGAACACACAAAGTATTAAAAAGTGCTTCATCTAAAAATAAACTTTTATATTTTTTGGCATAGTTAGCTACACATTCTAAAAGCTTAGGTGAAATTCTACACGCGCATATCATACTACATGACCAAGGAAATGGTAGTTTAATATCATTTTTTATTTTGGTCCAATGCCAATCTGTCATTTCATCTAAGCTATGAATTATGTTGTTTGAACTAGTCAATAGGTCACCCGCTTTATATTTTAAATCAATATCCGGAATAATATTTATTGTTGGTATAAAAACATCATCTTCGATTAACCATAAATACTTAAATTTAGTTTTTGACATTGAAAAATAATATAGGGCTTTATCTCTAGCACATGCTCTGTTTTTAAAGTACATAAGTGAATTTTTATATCCATAGTATTCGCTATATTTATTATTTATCTGTATAATTGGTATTTTAAAATCATAGTCCGGTATTTTATAACCATTTCTATCAATACAAATATATACATCATAATTATCATTTTTTAATGTCTTTGCGAATTCATAAAAAGGTTTTGATGGAGCAACCGTTAAAAAACATATAATATTTTTCATTATATAGTATTTATGTAAATATATATTATTTTTATATAGGTGTAACCTATTTACATGGCCGGATTTGATTTATATGGCCCAATAGCATCTTCTAATGGTACTGGAAATATCTTATTGATAGCACTCGGTCTTCTATACTTTCTTTCTACTTCACCATTTACTACTCTTAATTGTGGGATTGATGTAGGTGGTGAAAAATCACTATAGTCGCTATAGTTGTACCCTACCTGAACACCTGTCGTAGAAGAGTTAATTGGCGATACTATCTGTTCTAAATCAGTTAATTTATCATACATTTCCGCAAAGTACTTTTGAGATGTGAGCGGCGGTCTAAGGCCACCCGTAGGTATATCACGTAATGCTAATGGCTCACCTCTTAACACCTTACGTAAATTAATAAGATGGTCATCCGATAATAGGTAGTAATCCTTCTTATAGAGCGATAACCAATTCTTATAGTCTTGAATAGTAAAGTTATCGTAGTTACTTAAATTTTTAAATATAGTACGTTCTTTAGTAGTCATATCCTTAGTATCTTTATAATTGGTTGGGCCATATTGGCATAGTACACCAGAGCCAACTTCGCATCTACATTGTTTATTTGATTTACATGTATTTTTACCATCACCATAGAATAAGTTACATTCACTATCCTTATCGCAGCCTACTACTGTTTTAGCACCACTATTAAGGAGATTAGTTTTATTAGCAATATCACTATCTGTAGTACTATCGTTACTACTATCCATAGTACTATCAAAACTATCAGTTATCTCCTTTTTAGGTGTTTTAGATTTCACTATTTCTGGAGGTGCCTCACTGCTTTCAGACTTTTCAGCAGATAATTCTTTTCTCTTTTTACATTCATCAAGCTTACCCTGGAGTTCCTTAATTTGTTTATGTAATTTCTCCATTTCTAGTTCAGTCTTAGTAGCTTCTTGATATTCTGTTAAAAATAGTTTCTTACGTTTTTCGTCTATTTCTTTAATTTGTTTCTTGATTCTATCTTGTTCAGCCATATTTTGTTTATAGTTATCATCTAGTGGCGATAAAAATTTACTCTCTGGTTTAGATTTTTTACCAATTGCTGTCTTGGCATCTGCCAAATCACCTGCTCTAGTATCAGCAACAGGTGTTACTGTTTTAGTTGGTTTAGGAGAAGGTTGTGTACTAACACCAACCGTTGATTTTGAATCTCCAGATTCAAATGTCTCCTTGGTTGTTTTAGGTGTACTATATAATTGATATAATATCAATAATACAAAGTACGGTATTAATATATAGAATATTAATTTATATGGACTATTACTATTACCAAACATAGCACTTAAAGTATTGTTAGAAAATTATTTATGTAGACGATTTTTACTAATTTCTTCTTCTGTAACTTTTAGTCGTTGATTAATTAATCCTAACTCACCAAGAATCCTATTAAAACCATACACAAAACATCCAGCAACTAGTGTTCCCAAATGTAGCCAAATACTTTTGACTCCGTTAGAAGCTAAGTAGATCAACTCTAATAGATAGTTACATGGTGGAGAACCTAGTGCTAGATTATTACAATATATGTAATATATGTAGCTTAGAAAACAGTGAGAATTATAGAGAAAAACAATTGCTAAAGTTGTTGTCGCTAGAAATACTAGAAACTGTCTCATTTTATTTGTATTATTTCTACATTACTTTATCAATTTTTACACTCCACTGTACCTATCAAATGCGTTAATTATATTTAAAGATTATATCTATATATTCTAATATAAATAATGTCCAACCTAAAAGAAGACTATCTCGAAGTAGACCCGCCGATTCCTGGCCAATCCTATGTATGCCTTAGTTTTGTATCCCCCGAAGATATGATTCGTAAGAAGACTTTATTTGAAGGTCGTAAATTTGTTGAAAGTGTACTAGCTCGTACAAAGTCTGGTGAAGTTAAACTAGAAGATGCTTTGGTGGAACTAACGGTTGATAAGTACCTTGACTATGCTATCGCAAACGAAGAGGAAAACACTAAGCAATTCAACGATGAAAATGAGTTCAAGACCAGTGTTCGTGGTGTTAAGATTCGTGGTGTCTTTGAGTCGCTTAAGGAAGCCCAACGTAAGGCGAAGGTTCTACAAACTCGTGACCCTACTTTTCATGTGTTTGTTGGTCAAGTAGGTTACTGGCTACCGTGGGACCCTAACCCGGATAACATTGAAAATCAAGAATATGCTGAACAACACCTTAATGAAATCGTGAAGAAGTACAAGGAGAACCGTCAAGCCAAGGATGAAATCTGGAATGCGGACCTCCAAAAGCGTATTCAAGCTACTAAGGAAGCCGGTCAACTTGGTGCCCAAGAAGCCGCTGCTGCTGCTACTGCTGCTACTGAGCCATCTATTAAGGAAATTACGGATTCTGGTGTAGCCGGTGGTGCCGAACTAAAGACTGAAGAGTCGGAAAAGATGGTCAAGACTATGTTTGAAGGGGATGACCTATTCTTAGCTCGTAAGCGTGAACAAGAGCCGGCTCAGCCGCAGTGCTAAAATAATAAAAGAATAGTATTATAATTTATAGTTTATATATAACTATAAATTGTAAAATTTGTAAAATATTTTACTTAAATATTTTACTTAAATATTTTACTTAATATTTTTAATTTCATATGTTTTTAATTTCATATGATTCTTGTTCATCTTCTTCATCTTTATCTTCTTCATCTCCATCGCTCATATCAGCAATATCCTTAATATTTTGTTTAATAAGTTTGCGAGGTCCGTATTCATCATCTTCCTCTTCAGCTTCCTCTTCAGCTTCCTCCTCTTCTCCTTCCTGTTCTTCTTCCTTTGAGGCAATGATATTAATATTGGCATAGCTACTATCAAACTGAATACCTTCAGCCTTATTATCTTTTCCAAACCCCTCACCTTCTAGAGTTACAGAAAATACATTACCGGTATTCTTATAGTGAATACCTTGTCGCTTCAATTGTGTAATCTCGTGGCTACTATATTTTACTATAATATCACAATGTTGTTTACTACCTGGCTTTGGTTTTTCAAATTCACGCAGCGAAATAAGGACTAAATCACCAGCAGCGATACGAGTATTGCGTTGTAGGCTACCTCGGAGTGTAGCAATACGGTCTTCACCGTCGTTACAATGTACGGCAAAATGTCCACCACCTAATGCTTTTTGAATCAAGCCATAGAATGTAGATTCATTATCTGAAATGCCTAATTCTCGCGACGAAGTGTTATAATTCTTGCCTTTTTTATGCTTGTTACCACCGGTTATATTACGCGGCATCTTTTCAAATTTGATATATGAGGTAATATAATATATATCAAATTTCTTTAAACCTCTTACTTATATCAGTAATAGTAATATTTACTTATTGGAAACCTTTTGGACAAAATTCTTAAAGAACATGAGAGCGACGGCACCACCAGCTAATTGCGAAACAACGTAGAAGAGGAAGTCTTCGAGGGGTAGGATGTTGTTCATGTGCATCATGAAGCTGACAGCCGGGTTAAAGTGACCACCCGATATCGAGCCACCAAAGAAGATAACACCAGCTAGGGCAATGACAATAGGGAGGGCTTGACCGTGGCTAAGAATTACACTTAAGAAAATAAATGTACCGAGGAATTCAACTAAATACTTAATCATTTTATACTTTAATATAAGATTTTAATATAATTTATTTGGTTTGTTAATTTTATTTTTCTATACCGTGGAGTGCCAACCCTTCGGGTTGGCACCATATACTAACAAAGTTAGTATATGGACTTCCGTGTGATAAATCACACGGAATCTAACTCGGGTTTTATAGTTTCCAAAAGTTTGAAGACACTATACGGTAGCAATTAATAGTTTTAAAGCTTTTTCTAATAGTACCTCTAGTAAATATACCATGGACCTTACAGAAAAAGAAAGGAGATTTATGGAATTATACAACAACTATAGCAACAACTATAATGATGTAGAGTTTCGTAAATTAGATGATAGATGGACTAGTGATGGCACAAAGGAATCTATGTGGATTAGTATTTACACTAAAATACCTATAGATACACACATTAACCAATTATTATTTAATAATAGCTTTGATGAACAAACTGTAATATCGGAGATGGCTAGTTTTGTAAACAACACTTTTGAAAAAGTGTAAGTCAAAAGCACTTTTGAAAAAGTGCGGTCAAAACCTAGAAATTTATTTTAGAGAAATTTATTTTAGATAAATCTATTTAGATAAATCTATTAGATAAATGTATATCTACTAGTTATTCTAGTGTAATTCTAATATAATCTATTAGTATCTGTATAAAATATATTAGGTCCTTTAGAGAAAAGAGAGATCCTGTTGTAAATTATACTTCTCCAAATCCTAAAAGCTCTAATATAATTTATACGTATTCTAATAGATTATATTAGAATACACTATATTACTAGTAACTACTAATAACTAATAACTACTAATAACTACTAATAACTAATAGAAACCATAGATTTATAGATATACATTTATCTATAAATTTATCTAAATACATTTCTCAAAATACATTTATCTAAGTTTTGACCGCACTTTTTCAAAAGTGCTTTTCAAAAGTGTGGTCTACAAGTCTCGGTTCTAAAAAACTTATTCCACCTTTCCACAGTTATAGAATCATCTGGCATAGGCTTGTTAACTATTTCTTCGAAACTACTATTAAGCCTTTCTGTTATGAATTTTAGGCAATATACACCACATTCAGAATTTTTAAACTGATGTCTTACTAGATTCTTTTTAATTTTTATATCTAGTCCTATGCTCCGTCCCTCTTCTACTAACTTGTTAAAAAATACATCGAGCTCTTTAGGATAGTAGCCATTACTGCCGTAGGAATCAAAGAAGTTTATCTCGTTGCTCTCCAAGTCAATAAAAGCACATATCCAATGTTGTCCACCTTTATAACTAGGATCTGTATTAAAAACAACACCTATTTTAGTCTTGTTACTACTTAGGGAGTCTTTAATAGTAAATTTATTTACTTCTTTATCTTTTAGTGTAGCAAAATCTATAGGGACAGAACCTAAGTAATCAAAACCCGGTACATTCGTCTCTAATTGTCCTAATACTTCATCTATTTCTACATTACTTAGCCATGTATTCATACAGTTGTTATTAGGAACCATACTGGTATTACAAGTTAGCCACTCCTTAGGCAGTTTAGGTTTAAAAGCAACATTCTCAATCTTTTTTAATTTTAGTGTCTCTACCCAACATAGTTCATCTAAACAATCATGTTTAGTTTTCATATAACTGGA
>Ga0214919_10005213_pt1 | contig 18560 bp, 14 predicted proteins | sample LL1503_MetaG_FD_177994 | JGI IMG/M metagenome (GOLD analysis project Ga0214919, IMG submission 177994) | Freshwater microbial communities from Lake Lanier, Atlanta, Georgia, United States - LL-1503 | ecosystem: Environmental > Aquatic > Freshwater > Lake | place: USA: Georgia | collected...
CCATGCATTGTCTTTTGGTTCAGCTACTCTTAAACGGCCTTTGTCTACTTCCTCAATCACTGTGCGAACAGCATTGCTATAGGCTTCCTCTTTTAATAAACTACGATCGGCCCAAGCCGCTTCAATCTTATTTTTTAATTCCATGCGATTATTTTGTACAAAATTACAAACTAGGGCATAAATAATTGAAGTTTCTTATACACAATAATGAAGCTCATTTATTTATAAGTATTGTTTAATTTGCAACATGTTTGTTCACGAAGAAGACTTACAAGCTTGTTTGGCAGCCCTTCAAAAAGGTGCCATCATTCTTTATCCCACCGATACGGTCTGGGGCATTGGTTGTGATGCCACCAACGAAGCCGCGGTGTCAAAAATATTTGCCTTAAAAAAAAGAATAGATACCAAGGCCATGATTGTTTTGGTAGAAGAGGAACAATCCATTTTAAATTATGTGCAAGATGCACAGCTGCAGGTATTTGATTATATCAAAGGCATTCACAAACCCACCACGGTGATTTATCAAAAAGCAAAAAATTTGGCCAAAAACTTAATCGCGGCAGATGGCTCTGTGGCTATTAGAATTACGAAGGATATTTTTTGTAAAACCGTTATTAAACAATTGGGAAAACCTATTGTGAGTACCTCCGCCAATCTATCGGGTTATCCAACCCCTATGTGTTTTAGAGATATTTCTTTAGACATTATTGAAGGGGTAGATTATGTGGTCAAGCACAGACAAGACGAAACCGAATTAGCCCAACCATCTTCCATTGTCAAATGGGACCAAGAGGGAAATCTTATCATCATTAGACCCTAAATCCCGCATGCAAAAATTTTTGGTCATACAAACGGCTTTTATTGGAGATGTAGTGCTGGCCACTGCCTTACTTGAATCCTTGCATGCGCAATATCCAATGGCAGCTATTGATGTATTGGTTCGTCAAGGCAATGAATCTTTATTGAATGGCCATCCTTTTATTCATGAAGTAATTGTTTGGAATAAAAAAAAGCAGAAATACAATCATTGGTTAAAAATTTTATTTCAAATAAGAAAAACCCATTATGATGCGGTAGTGAATGTGCAACGTTTTGCAGCCACTGGACTTTGGACAGCGCTTTCCAAAGCAAAATTTAAAATAGGCTTTAATAAAAATCCTTTTTCATTTTTATTCACCCATTCCATTAAGCATTTAGAAATTGAAGCGGGCATACATGAGATCAATAGAAACCATCAATTAATTCAAGTGCTGGGCCCTGTTGTATTAGCCAATCCAAAATTATATCCCAGAACAAAAGATGATGAGCAAGTAAAAAAATACCAAGACCAACCTTATGTTTGTATTGCACCTGCTTCTGTCTGGTATACCAAGCAATATCCACTTTCTGATTGGGTAAAGTTTTTACAAGCCCTTCCCTTTGATGGCCCCATTTATATATTAGGTGGTGCAGGGGATAGAATCATTGGTGAGAAAATGATGAAAACTGCTAACAAACAATTGATCAATCTTGCAGGAGAAATTGGATTTTTAGCTTCCGCAGCCTTGCAAGCAAAGGCAGTTTTAAATTATGTGAACGATTCTGCCCCTATGCATTTTGCTTCTGCTATGAATGCGCCAGTGGTAGCGATTTATTGTTCAACCATTCCTGCTTTTGGTTATGGGCCCTTATCTGATCAGTCATTTATCGTGCAAACCCAAGAAAATTTGGCTTGCCGACCATGTGGCCTCCATGGTAAAAAGAAATGTCCTTTGACGCATTTTAATTGTGCGCATTCTATCCAAATTCAAGAATTGACTAGTCCTTTATTACAAGTGCTACAACATTAGTACTTTTGTGCAGATGCAAATAAAATTCACCGCCTCAGAACAAGCCCTGTTTGAAGTAGTTGCCCAAGAAGCAACTAAAATGGGAATTCCTGCTTTTGCAGTGGGGGGCTTTGTACGTGATAAAATATTGGATCGACCTACCAAGGACATCGATATTGTTTGCTTAGGGGATGGATTGGAACTAGCTACTGCATTTGCCAATCAATTTAAACCAAGACCCCCGGTGTCTTTGTTTAAAACATTTGGCACAGCACAGGTGAAATTGGATAGCATTGAAATTGAATTTGTAGGGGCTAGAAAAGAAAGTTATTCCAAAGACAGTAGAAAGCCACAAGTGAGTCCTGGTAGCATCGAAGACGATCAAAACAGAAGAGATTTTACCATCAATGCGTTGGCGGTGGAATTAAGTGAAAACAACTTTGGCACTTTGATTGATCCTTTCGGAGGAGTGAAAGATTTAGAAAATAAAATACTAAGAACACCACTGGCACCAGAGCAAACTTTTGACGATGATCCCTTGCGTATGATGCGTGCTATTCGTTTTGCTACACAATTAGATTTCACTATTACACCCGAAACTTTTATAGCCATTCAAAAAATGGCAGATCGAATTAAAATAGTTTCGCAGGAAAGAATTACCGATGAGCTACAGAAAATAATGATGACGGACAAGCCTTCCAAAGGCTGGTATTTATTAAAAGAAGCAGGCCTATTACAATATATTTTTCCAGTTTTGCTTCAATTAGAAGGGGCGGAGACAATGGATGGCATTGGGCATAAGGATAATTTTTCACATACCCTACAAGTCTTAGATAATTTAGCAGCCACCTCTGATGATCTGTGGTTGAGATGGGCAGCTTTATTGCATGATATTGCCAAGCCTAAAACAAAAAAATTTGAAACTGGATTTGGATGGACATTTCATGGGCATGAAGTAGTAGGCGCAAGAATGGTGCCTAAGATTTTTACGCAATTAAAATTGCCATTGAATGAGAAAATGAAAATGGTGCAGAAATTAGTGGCCTTGCATTTGAGACCTATTTCATTGACCAAGGAATCTGTGACCGACAGCGCCATTCGAAGATTGTTGTTTGATGCAGGGGAGGACATTGATTTTTTAATGCTCCTTTGCGCTGCAGATATTACTAGTAAGAATAAAGTGAAAGTAAAACGTTATTTACAAGGCTTTGATTATGTCAAACTAAGGCTACAAGAAGTAGAAGAAAAGGACAATATTAGAAATTGGCAACCACCTATTACAGGCGAAATTATTATGGAATTATTTGCCATCACTCCTTCCAAACAAGTGGGTATGATCAAAGATGCCATCAGAGAAGCCATATTGGACGGAATCATTCCCAATGAATATGATGCGGCTTATGCTTTTATGTTAAAAGAAGCCGAAAAACTAGGCTTGTATCCTATAATAAAATAGTAATTTAGCGTTTCAAAATACCAAAATGGCAGTATTAAAATTTAGGGTTTATTGGGAGGAGGATGATGTGATTTACAGAGATGTTTTGGTCAAGCATTCGCAAAATTTTGCCGACTTGCATCAGATCATATTGAGGGCTTTTGAATTTGATCAAAAACATGATGCTACTTTTTTTAGAAGCAATGATACTTGGCAAAGAGGAAGAGAAATTAGTAAAGAAATTTATGACAAAGAATACATAGCGCCTCCTTTGTTAATGGAAGAAACCATCATTGGTTCAGAAATCATCGATACCAATCAGCACTTTATTTATTTGTATGATTTTGTTAAGGCTTGGTCTTTTCAAATTCAATTAATTCAAGTGATTAAAAATTCAGAGGCGGATATGAGTTTGGAGTATCCATTAGTGAGTCGAACAGAAGGCGTAGGGCCGATGCAATATGGTACCAAGGGTTTATTGGGAGAAAAGTTTGCAGATATCGAAGAAAAATATGATTTATCAGAAGCCAAGGAAGGCTTTGGTCAAGAAGGAGAAGATGACGCGGATGCGTCTGATGACGGGGGTGATGATGATACTGAAGAAGAAGATGCGAACGCATCTGATGACGGAGACGACAATCAAGCATCTTCTGGCAGTGAATTTTTCGAAGGAGAAGCTTTTTAGTTTTCAATTCGCTTTACTTATTTATTTCAAATTAATTTTATTTAAGTGTCTAAAACTGTATACATTGTCATGGGTCCAACGGCGGTTGGAAAAACAAGTTTTGCTATTGCACTTGCAAAAAAATTAGGCACAGAAATTATTTCTGCAGATGCACGCCAATGTTACCAAGAAATGAATATCGGTGTGGCAAGGCCAAGTGTAGAAGAATTAAATACCGTTCCGCATCATTTCATCGCCAGTCATTCAGTCAATGAGGAACTCAATGCCTCTTTTTTTGAAAATTGGGCCTTGGATAAAATAAATTCCTTATTTGAAAAAAAGGATACGGTAGTGATGGTAGGTGGAACCGGTTTATACATCAAAGCTTTTTGTGAAGGACTAGATTTAATTCCAGCCATTGATGCCTCTGTCAGAGAAAATATCATCCAACAATATGAAAAATTGGGCTTAAGGTGGTTGCAAAAAGAAGTCTCTGTAAAAGACCCTAGTTACTGGGCAAAGGGGGAGCAAAAAAATCCACAAAGATTGATGCGCGCCTTAGAAGTAATGCTTGGGACTGGCCATTCTATTCTTAGTTTTCAAAATAAAAAAACTATTGAAAGACCATTTACTATAATTAAGATTGGATTAGAAATACCAAGGGAGCAATTGTACGAAAGAATCAATCAAAGAGTATTTACGATGGTGGAAGAGGGCTTAGAAGCAGAAGTGAAATGCCTTGCCGCTTTTACTCATCTAAATGCATTACAGACAGTAGGTTATAGCGAATGGGCAGCTTATTTTGAAGAAAAAATAAGCAAGGAAAAAGCCATAGAAAATATTCAGCAAAACACTAGGCATTATGCTAAAAGACAAATGACCTGGTTTAAAAAAGACCCCTCAATACAATGGTTTGATGCAGCTATACTTAACCCTGAAGCTATTTTGTTAAAATTGTTTAAGATTTTAGAAAATTAATCTTAGGTATACTAGACGCTGCTCAAAAATTAGTAATTTCATTGTACAAGCATTTAGCTTGATTAATACTATTACACTTTATTTTATTTAATTAAAATTTACATTTATGCAAAAACTAGGCAATTTCTTATTGGTTGGTCTTTTTTCACTTTGTTTGGTGCAGGCTCAAAGCCAAACTATTCAATTTGAAAAATACACCCTACCCAATGGATTGAAAATCATTTTACATGAAGATCATTCCGCACCTGTGGTAGCTGTAACTGCACTTTACCATGTGGGGTCTAAAAATGAAGATACTGCTAGAACGGGCTTTGCTCATTTCTTCGAACATTTATTATTTGAAGGAACGGACAATATGAAAAGAGGGGAGTTTGAAAAATATGTGAGCGGTGCAGGAGGCTATTCCAATGCCAATACTACCCAAGACCGTACTTTTTATTATGAACTTTTCCCATCTAATCAAGTAGACCTAGGTTTGTGGTTAGAAAGTGAGCGTATGATGCATGCCAAAGTGGAGCAAGTGGGTGTGAATACACAACGTGAAGTAGTGAAAGAAGAAAAGCGTCAAAGAATTGACAATCGTCCTTATGGATCCTTTATCACTGAAGTACTTAAAAGAGCCTATAAAGTGCATCCCTATCGTTGGTTTACCATTGGAAGTTTGGAGCATTTAAATGCAGCCAAATTGGAAGAGTTTGTACAATTTTATAAAACATATTATGTGCCTAACAATTGTGTCTTATCTATTGCAGGCGACATTAATATTCCAGAGGTAAAGAAAAAAATTGAAGCTTATTTTGGCCCCATTGCAAAAGGAACTATGGCTATGAATAGGCCTTCCATCAAAGAACCGGCATTGGGTGGAGAAGTAAGGGATGTGATTTATGACAATATTCAATTACCTGGAGTTTTTCAAGCATACAGAGCACCCAAACAAGGGGGCAATGAATATTATGCATTCAATATACTATCCAATATATTATCAGGCGGTGAATCTTCTAGAATGAACAAAGCTTTAGTAGATAGCAAACAATTAGCTGCCGCTGCACAATCTGTTCCTTTTTTCAATGAAGATGATGGCTTATTTATCTCTTTGGCCCTTGCCAATGTGGGGGTTAATATTGATACGCTAGAAAAAAATATGGATAGTGTGATCAACGAATTTAAAAATGGTTTAGTAGGAGAGCGTGAATTTCAAAAAGTAAAAAACCAAATTACCACTGAAATGGTAAATTCAAAGGCAACCATGGCGGGTATTGCGGAAAGCTTGGCCAACAATGAAGTTTATTTTGGGGATGCCAATTTAATCAATACAGAATTAGAGAAATATAATAAAGTAACCAGGCAGGATGTAATGAATGTGGCTAAAAAATATTTAAACAAAGACAACCGTATAGTACTTCATTATTTACCCAAAGAAAAACTAACTACGAAATAATTAAGCTAGTACAATTAAAAATAATATTATGAAAAAATTGATATACATCACCTTATTTACTTTGCCACTGTTTGTGATGGCACAAAAGATAGATAGAACCAAGGCGCCCGCTCCAGGCAAGGCCCCTTTGATTCAAGTGGCCGATCCTATTAAGTTTACTTTAGCCAATGGCTTGCAAGTTTTTGTTGTAAAAAACACCAAGCTTCCAAGAGTTTCTGCCACCTTGGCTTTGGATATAGATGGAATTAAAGAGGGGGAGAAGGCTGGTTTTGCAGATCTGGCCGGTCAATTGCTCAAAAGAGGTACAGAAAAAAAATCAAAAGCTGAATTAGATGAAGCAGTAGAATATTTAGGCGGTAGTTTGTCTACCTCTAGCAGATACGCTTCGGTAAGTTCACTTAAAAATAATTTTCCAAAATTAATGGAGTTGTTGTCGGAAGTTGTCTTACATCCGGCTTTATCAAATGAAGAATTAGAGAAATTGAGAACCCAAACCATTTCTGCTATTGAAGCTAGTAAAGATGAACCCGAAGCCATTGCCAGTAATGTAGTGAATAAATTAGTTTATGGGGCCAATCATGCCTATGGAGAAATTACTACTGTAAAAACGGTCAGTGCAGTTAAGTTGGAAGATGTAAAAAACTTTGTAAAAACTTATTGGATTCCTAATAATGCCTATTTAATTTTTGTGGGTGATATAGAACCTGCTACAGCAAAGGCCTTAGCAGAGAAAAATTTTAACACTTGGGCGAAAGGAAATTATACCAGACCCAATTATGAAAAGCCTGCCCTTCCAGCCACTACTTATATTGCCATTGTGGATCGACCATCATCGGTTCAAAGCGTGGTTTCAGTCGCTTCTACTGTCAACTTAACTAAGGGCGCGCCCAATGACATTCCTTCTATAGTCATGAACAATATATTGGGGGGTGGTTCTTCGGGTAGATTATTTTTGAATTTGAGAGAAAAGCATGGGTTTACTTATGGGGCCTATTCTTCCATTAGACCCGATTATCAAATTGGTTTTTTCAAAGCCGAATCCTCTGTTAGAAATGAAAAAACAGATAGTGCCATTCAAGAAATATTAAATGAATTAAATAACATTCGTACTAACAAGGTGGGCGATACGGAATTAAGTCAAATAAAAAATTATTTGGCTGGAGGCTTTGCCCGTTCTTTAGAAGATCCTGCTACTATTGCCAATTTTGCTTTGTCTGTTGCGGTGAATCATTTACCAGCTGATTATTACCAAAAGTATTTAACCAATTTGGCAGCGGTGAATGCATCCAAAGTACAAGAAGTGGCTACCGCTTTATTGAACCCTGCTAAAATGCATATTGTAATTGTAGGCAATGCAAAACAAATAGCCAAGGGCTTAGAAAAGTATGGCCCTGTAAAATATTTTGATATTGAGGGCAATGAAATGGCTGCGCCAGTGGAAGCTAAAGTAGATTTAAGTTTAACGCCTGCTGCATTAATGGAAAAAGCCATAGCAGCCGTAGGTTCTAAAGAATCATTAGACAACTTAAAAGATGTACAATTAAAAGGAACAGCTAGTGTAATGGGTCAGTCACTTGATATGAAAAAAACCATTTTGCTTCCTGGTAATGCGGTCTCTACCATGTCCATGGGCGGTATGGCCATCATGCGTCAAGCGGTGGTAGATGGTAAATATTCTGTTAGTCAACAAGGACAAGAAGCGCCTATTACCGATGATTTAAAAGAAGGCTTAGATGAATCTGCTTCTCTTGCTCCAGAGCAATTGTACCTTGCAAAAGGTTATGGTTTAAAAATTGTTGGTGGAGATAAAATAAATGGCAAGGAGGCGATAGATCTTGAAGTCACAACACCATCAAAAAAAGTTTCTCACCGCTTTTATGATGCTAAAACATTCTTATTATTGAAAACTTCCAAATCGGAAGAAGTACCAGGAAGAGGTACCATGACCCAACAAGAATTTTACAATGAATATCAAACAGTAAATGGTATTCAAATAGCTTCTGTGATGATCATTGATATGGGTCAGATGAAAATTAACGTAAAGTATACAGATATTAAAGTGAACCAAGGGTTAAAGGTCACCGACTTAAAATAGGCTAAGTAGCTTTGATCATGCTCAAAAAAAACCCTCCTGATTTAGGAGGGTTTTTTTATAGTACTAAGTTAAATTTATTTAGAGAATCGAATACCGTAACCAATATTAAAAATCAATTGGTTGCCAGTCATGTTGGCAAAAGTATTTGCTTTGTCATTCAAGCGATAAGGGAAGACTACATCTTTAGTACTACTATTGATGATGGTAAAATCAATAAAATGTCGGTTGGTTCTATAGCCAATGCCACCACTTACCACTAGTCTTGAAGCTTTTAAAGCTTCATCCTTATAAGGGCTGCCGTAATAGGCGGTCCCAGCTCTTAACATCCAGTTGCCGTTTAATTTTATTTCAGAACCAATTTTGATGTTCACATTATTTTTATAAATTGCCTTAATGGTATTGTTCAAAGCATGGTAATATTCGGTCGTTACGTCGTCATAAGTATTACCATAAAAGCGCGTACCAGCATAATTCACCCATTCTATATCTGCACTAATAAAACCTAGCGGCTGGCTAGGTTTGCTTGGAGCGGCGAAAAAATAGCTAGAGCTAAAAATAGTTTTTAAAGGGGTAGCCACGGTGTATTCTCTTTCTCCCGGATAGCCATTGTTTAATTCGTTGGAGCTAGCAGTTTGTGTACCTGCATATTTCTCGGTATTGGTGGTCATGTCCACACTTAAAAGGTCTCTGAAAGAAATCAATTGAGGGGTATGTAAAGAAAAGCCCACTCTTAAAAAAGGTTCAGGTTTGTAGATGACACCAAATTTTCCACCAATACCCCAGCCTTTTGAATTAAAACTTTCATGGAGGGTAAAATTAGAAAAATCATTGTTAGTGTTATTGCTCGCATCTGTTTCTGAATAATAAAAAGATTTACTGTAATTGATCATGGGCATAATAAAGCTGGCACCTAAGTATAATTTATCAGACATCGTACCACCCCAACCAAAGGCCAATTCGTTGTAACTGCCAGAGGTAAGTAAATCGTAGTTTTGATTCAACCCTGATGAATTAGGCACTAAGCTTTGATAACCTGTTACGCCTCCCTTTGCATTGGCCGTAGTGTCTATCAAATAAGATCTATAGGCGAGGGAGCTACCAAAAATATAATTATTCAATGCGCTAGTGGTATCTGCGCCATCGCGAATTAATTCTTCTAAATATTTTTCAGAGTAACTGCTAAAATTATTTAAACCATTAAATCTAACGTGATTGGAAAAATCAGCGATTTGATTGAAGCTAATTGAAAAAGCAGTGCTGGTCCAGTTGTTCTTTTTAAGACCATCGGCTAGAACTATACCAATAGATCCAAAAGAGGATTTGTTGTCATTGCTTGAGCTATTGGTACCACGGTATTTAAAATCATTAGCCTGCACTAAAAACTTAGGCGTCAATAATATTTCACTTGATTTATACATACCTAATCCAGCTGGATTGATATGGTTGGCAGATAAATCTCCACCCAATGATCCCATTGCGCCGCCAAGTGCATTACTTCTTGCAGTTCCGCTTGGATGAAACCAAGACAACCTTAATGCGTCTTCTGGATCTTGTGCATACGCGCTTAAACTTGATCCAAGGATGATCAATAAAACTAATTTCTTCATATTTGTTGCTATTTTAAAATACTGGCTTTCGAAAAATGAGTAAACAAAGTATTAAGGGTTTTGGCCTCTTGATGGACGTGGAGCACTGGTGGAAGTCCCGCTGCTATTAAATCCACCACTTCTGCCACCAGAGTTGCTACTATTGTTGCTTTGTGCTGGGGCTGAATAAGTAGCCCTATTTTGAGTATTACCGCTGTTATTGTTGTTGCTGTTGTTATTGGAAAAATATCTGGCAGGTCTATCATAACCATTTCCACCATTTCCGCCATTGCTATTGTTTACATTGGCATTGTTGGTGACTACGCGTTTGATCAAACTTCCAAAATTGTCATTCGCATTTGGATTGACTGTATTTCTTAAATTGATATTGTTGTTGTTATTGTTGATTGCGTTATTGGAATTATTGTAGCCCCTATTGTTTCTGTAGGCACCTAATCCAACAGCGCTATTTTGCATAGAGCGAGTGGCAATTTGTTGTTGCATGTTGCCATGATTACCACCATTATTGCCCGGGTTGAAATATCCTCCATGATAATAAGAACGATAAGGATTCCAAAGACCAACAAAGTAGGGGTTCCATCCACCGTATCCAAATCCACCATAACCACCATATCCAAATCCTCCATAGCCGAAACTGCCATAGCCAAAAGGGTCATAACCAAAACCAAAATCATTGAAGCCCCAGCCCATGCCATAACCACCAAATGAACTATAAGGATTGTAACCGCCCCATCCCATAGTATAACTTGGCCCAAAAGGATGATACCAAGATGCGCCATAGTAACCCGTATACCAACTGTTCCATCCCATATAAGAAGGGTAGAAGGCATTGTTAAAACGCGGATCGTTCCAATAACCCCAATCGTCAATCGAACTCCATCTATTTCTGTTGGCTACTTTCAATCTTAAATAACGATCGTCTTGATAGTTTTGATAATCCTGGTATTCTTCATTTTCTGCAGTTTCAATTGCTTGATTATTGCTATTGTTCTCTTGTATACTTCCTTTGCGCTGAACTCTATTCGTTGCTCCCCAATCTTCTGTGGTCACCACTTTTTTATTGGTAGAAACAGTATTTCTTGTATTGGGTGTGGTGTATAAATCGTCTGAAGCCATACTACCTGCTTCTTGCAAACTAGTACAGCTGGCGCCTACTAAACTAAACCCCACTAGGCAAATGGCTATTAGCCTCAAATTAGTGTTCGTTTTTATACTGTTCATTTTGATAAAGTTTAGGTTTTTATATGCCCCTGATTTAGCATACATTTGCTAGTATAAAGGTATAGAAAAATTGAACATAGAGCGTTTTTCATACTCCTATTTAAAACACTAAAAAATTGTTAAGAATTATACATGGCAAAGGAATTAACAACTAGGGCCCAGGACTATTCGCAATGGTACAACGACCTTGTCATCAAGGGAGAACTGGCAGATTACAGCGCAGTTCGAGGATGTATGGTGATTAAGCCTTACGGTTATGCTTTATGGGAAAATATGCGTGATGTCTTAGACAAAATGTTCAAGGATACCGGGCATCAAAATGCTTATTTCCCTTTATTCGTTCCCAAATCGCTTTTTGAAGCAGAAGAAAAAAATGCAGAAGGTTTTGCCAAAGAGTGCGCAGTAGTCACCCATTACCGTTTAATTGCTGATCCCAATAATAAGGGAAAATTAATGGTAGATCCTGAAGCCAAATTAGAAGAAGAATTGATTGTTCGTCCAACCAGCGAAGCCATTATTTGGAACACTTATAAAACATGGATTCAGTCTTATCGTGATTTACCTATTTTAGTAAATCAATGGGCGAATGTGGTGAGATGGGAAATGCGTACGCGTTTATTTTTACGTACTGCCGAATTTTTATGGCAGGAAGGTCATACCGCACATGCGACTTCCGCAGAAGCCATTGCAGAAACTAAACAAATGTTAAATGTCTATGCCGATTTTGTAGAAAATTGGATGGCGGTGCCTGTGATCAAAGGAGTGAAAACAGCCAACGAGCGTTTTGCAGGTGCCGAAGACACTTATTGCATTGAAGCCTTGATGCAGGATGGAAAAGCATTGCAAGCAGGTACCTCCCATTTTCTAGGACAAAATTTTGCTAAGGCTTTTGATGTGAAGTTTAGCGATCAAAACAATAAGCAAGAATATGTATGGGCAACCAGTTGGGGCGTGAGCACGCGTTTGATTGGAGGCTTAGTGATGACACATAGTGATGATGAAGGTTTAGTATTACCTCCGCGTATTGCACCTATTCAAGTGGTGATTGTTCCTATTTTCAAAGGAGAAGAACAAAAGCAAATATTGGATGAGAAAGTAGCAGAGCTAGTGAAATCCTTTAAGGCAGCGGGTATTAGAGTGAAGTACGATAACTCCGATCATGCAAGACCAGGATGGAAATTTGCAGAATACGAATTAAAAGGGGTGCCTATTAGAATAGCCATTGGGGCACGTGATTTGGAAAACAAACAAGTAGAATTAGCGCGTCGTGATATCAAAGAAAAATCTGCTGTTGCGATGGAAGGCTTAACGCAAACTATAGAAAATTTATTAGTAGAAATTCAGACGAATTTATTTGAGCGTGCTAAAAAATATCGCGACGAGCATATTAGCAAAGCAGATACTTGGGAAGAATTTTTAAATATTTTAGATACCAAGACTGGTTTTGTTTTAGCGCATTGGGATGGCAGCGCTGATACGGAAGATAAAATCAAAGAATTAGCCAAGGCAACCATTCGTTGCATTCCTTTGGACAATCCATTAGAAGATGGGAAATGTATCTTAACTGGCAACGCCTCTACTCAACGCGTTCTATTCGCTAGAGCCTACTAAGTTTTCATTGGCATGAAACAAAAACCTATTTTAAAAGTATTGGTTCCTTATTTAGAAGGAAAATTTTTACTCATAGATAAGCCCTTGCGTTGGACTTCCTTTGACATTGTAAAAAAAGTAAGAGGGCTTACCCGAATTTTAAAAGTAGGGCATGCAGGTACTTTAGATCCTTTGGCAACAGGCCTATTGATTGTTTGCACAGGAAGCTTTACCAAACAAATAGATAGTTATATGGGGCTTTCAAAAGAATATATAGGTACTTTGGTATTAGGAGCCACTACGCCCACTTATGATTTAGAATCAGCACCAGAAAATTTTACTTCGATTGCGCATCTTACCGAGGAAACTATTGTCAATGCCACCCTTCCGTTCATTGGTGCTATTTTACAAATGCCTCCGCAACATTCCGCCATTAAAAAAGATGGAAAAAGATTGTATGAATCTGCAAGAAAAGGGATTGAAGTAAAAGTAGATCCTCGAAAAGTTAACATTGCCAATTTTGAAATTACTAAAATTGATTTACCCAATATTGAGTTCAAAGTAGTTTGTTCTACGGGTACTTACATCAGAAGTTTGGTGAAAGATTTCGGAGACGCGCTTAAAGTGGGTGCTTACATGAGTAGTCTAAGGCGTACAAAAATTGGAACCTACGAAGTGACCAACGCTATTCAATGGCAGGACTTGCAAGTAGAAATAGAAGCTTTAATTGCAGCATCAGACGGCACCATGAATCAAGAAGAAGGGGTAGTTTAAAATGGTAAGCCAATACCAAATTGCCAAGCATAGTTGTTAATGATCAGTCCATTGGGTTTTACATCTGCCCATTTAAAATGAGACAAATCCATCCACCCATTGTTGTTTAGCCTACTAGGGTCTTTCATTTTTAAAGCATAATCTATGCGAATGATAAAATAATTAAAATCAAACCTAATTCCAGAACCTACACCAATGGCCAAATCTTTATAAAGCTTGTCTAATTTAAATCCAGAGCTTGGGTCAATACTTGATTCGTGGGTATTCCAAATATTACCAATATCTGTAAATACGGCCGAACTAATTTTATAGGAACCTATTTGAAGAACGGGGAATCGATATTCTAGATTGGTTTCCAATTGTACATCGCCAAAACGATCAAAGTTTTGACTTTTTTTGCTGGTGTCATAAAATTGTGAGCTACCTAAGCCCAATTGCCTCAATCCCCATGCACGCATACTATAAGGCCCGCCTGCAGTGAATTGTTTAAAAAAGGGAAGTTGCCCACTTAAGCCAGGATCTTTGCTGTAATTGTTTCCCCAGCCGCCCATAAAACGCCAGGCCAATTCAGAATAAGTGAATTTGTATAATTTCCTTATTTCAATTTCTGCTTTAATGTACCTATAAATATGTTTTTGTATGTCTGTAGATAGTCCAAGTAATCCTCCAGCTTCCTCTAGACCCATTCTAAAATAATTGTTTTGATTCGGATGATTCAAGGAAGGTCCAGAATGTATAAAACTAAATGTTTGACTGATTACATTTCCTTGGTTAAAGGAAGATCTTAAAAAAGGATTCAATAAAAGTAGGCTATCTAATTTTCCAAATTTTTTTATGTGGTACAATTCGATGTTAAGTGGGCGGTAAATCCAGGTATTGTCGAAGCCATTTTTATTTTTCTTTGTTTCATAACCCCAATTGGTGGTGAAGGAAGCCAGTTGGTAATAATTAAGCCTGTCTATATAAGCGCCATTTAAAGAAAAATTGGTCCTTGTGCTATTGAGGTAATTGCTTTGTCTTGGTCTAAATGGAATAAGCAAGTTGGGGAAACTATAGGTATGACCCACATTAAAAAGTAAGGTTTGAGTTAAATTTTCATTGCCATTGTTCACATTTAATTCAATACCCGTTCTCAAATTGCTAATGGAAGGGATGGATTTTTTTTGAACGTTCTTATCCCTGTAGGTAAGGCTGGTAGACAATCCAAGCAGGTTGCCCGCCACCAATTCGGAATTGTTTTTACTGCCTTCTAAATCAAAACTAAAGCTATGTCTTAATGCAGGCACTAAAAAATAATGCAAATAGATACTATCATTGTGGAGGCTGGTCCTCCCATCAATTTGTTGCCAAGCGCCAAGGCTACTAAAATTGTTTAAAGTTTGATAATATATTTTTTCGTTGAATAGGTCTCCTTTTTTAATAAATGATTGTTGATCAAACAAGACAGACTTAAATTTTGGCAGGTTAAATTGATGCGTAATATTTCCAATACTTTCTTGATGGGCTAAATTTTTTATTAATATACTATCTGGGTTGTCTGCTAATTTTAAATCGCTATAAAATATTTGTTGTCCAACTGGGTATGCCTTGGTGGTGCTTGAAGCTGTATTGCGTAATTGAAAACTGATTTTCCAACTAGGGTTTTCATTTTCTTTTTGCTTTGCATCGCTTATTTGATTGATCTGGGCTAAGGGGTCTAAATTCAATTGCATCAATTGCTGATTGAGCGTATCTACTTCGGCAAAAATTTTTTCTTTGGTGAAAAAATAAAATCCATTAGATCTGAACAATTCAACCAATCGGTCTAATTCATTGTTTATGGATTCGTTAGAAAAAGCCATTCCTTTTTTAATATAGGCCTCCGTTTGATGCTGGTTGGCAATAGCTTGAAGCGTTTTATCTGTTAATTGATAAAGAACATTATCTATTATCGTTTTTTTGTTCAGTTTGATTTCCATGGTCAAGTAGGTTCTCCATTCTTCTTTTACTGTATCTACTTTTACGATGGGGGTTAAAACAGGATGACTATAGCCCTTGGTGGACAAATAAGCCTCCATAAACTTTAGGGTGCGCTGTAATTTACTTGCATCGAACAGGCTAGGTTGAACAAGGGTATTGAAAACACCAAACTGCCTGATTCGCTTCACTTTTAAGCTATCGTCCCAGTAATTGTCTATGTCTAAGAGAATCTCCTGCAATTCTTTTTTACTTTCAGCATCTTTGATGACTACTTTGTTGTCAAAAACAAAGGCCATTTGCTTTGGATAATCATGAACAGTTGCTTTTTTGATGTCTGCGCATGCATTTAATAAAAATAAAAGGCCCAGTAGGTAAAATCTTGCGAAGAAACTAATATTTTTAAGTCTCCGTAAATGCATGTCCATGATCAATAATAGTGAACTCAAATATATTCAATCTTTTGCCCATAAAAAACATTGGGCAGAAGAATCTGTATTTATCATAGAAGGGCCTAAAATGGTACAAGAGCTTTTAAGCAGCGATTGGACCATTAAAAAGATCTACGCCACCGCAGATTGGATAAGTGGCCAAGGCTTATTACCCTTGCCTGTGGTGGAGATTGATGACATTATGCTCAAAAGAATGAGCCAAATGCAGTCACCACATCAAGTCATTGCTTTGGCTGAAAAAAAATCTTTTTTAAAGGCATTGCCTTACGAGCAAACTTTAACCCTTTTATTGGATGGCATTCAGGATCCAGGCAATTTGGGTACCATTATTAGAACTGCAGACTGGTTTGGTATCCAACAAATTTTAGTGTCTGAGGATACGGCCGGATTTTACCATCCCAAAGTAGTACAAAGTACGATGGGTAGCTGTTTTAGAGTAAGGGTAGAGGCTGTTCATTTAGAAGAGGTACTTGCCTCCAATACATTGAAAGTGTATGGGGCTGTTTTAGATGGGCATTCGATCTACGAAACTAAAATTCAGTCCAGTGGTTTTTTAATCATTGGCAATGAGTCAAAAGGAATAAGTACTGCATTAAGTAAATACATTACAGATCCAATTAAAATTCCAAAATTTGGGAATGCAGAATCCTTAAATGCAGCAGTGGCCACTGGCATTATTCTTTCTCATTGGAAAGCTTAATCAAATTTTATGGCCTTGGCAGGAGAGATTTTTTTAATCCATAAAGTAGGAATTAAAAAAGATACATAGCTAGTGATGGCGGTACCCAATAAAACAAAAATGATTTGATAAGCATTGAACTCTACGGGCAATGTTTTTATAAAGTAGGCCGATTCGTCCAATTGTATCCATCCAAATTGTTTTTGCAAATAGCAAAGACCAAGCCCAATGATACTCCCCATACCAATGCCCATCCAACAAATAAAACTAGCTTGGTAAAGAAAAATTTGTCTGATGAATCCAGGGGAAGTGCCCAAGGCGGTCAGGGTGCCAATCATGGGTATACGCTCAAGCATTAAGATAAATAGACAGGTAAGTAAATTCACAATCGCGATAAGCAGCATAATGGTAATGGTAACATTGCGATTGACTGTTTGCACCCCAATCCAATCAAATATTTGAGGATAATAATCCTTGATGGTGGTAGCCACCCAGTTGGGGGGCATTTGACTTTGTACTTGGTCGTTGACTTGATCAATATTTGCCTTCTTTTGAAGTGAAAGACTGTAGCCTTCTATTTCACTCAGATGATGGTTGAGTTGTTGCAGTAATTTGAGGTCCACCAAAATGTATTGCTTGTCATAATCTTCAATACCGGAATGGTAAATTCCTACCACTTTCAATTTTCTTTGTTGAACATCTCCCATGTTTAAAAAATACAATCTCACCGTGGAGCCTAGTTGTATATTTAATGTTTTGGTGAAGTGATCAGATAATACCACTTCACTTACGATACTATCCTTGCTGCTTTGAATGTTTCTTCCTTGAACAATAAAAGCAATAGGGGAATTGGCCACTATGCCTTTTGCGACCACCCCTTCAATGTCTTGCCCAAAAGATAAAACAGTAGACTGGTTTAAAAAAGGATGGATGCTTTCTACGGAGGGTATTTTAACTAAGCGAGCTGCTAGGGAGTCATTTTTTTCTATAGGGGCTCCATTCACAGAGGCAATTCTAATTTGTCCCCAAAATGCATACACTTTATTGCTCACTGTTTGTTGAAATCCATTCACAATAGATAAAGTAATGAGAATGGCTGCAACACTAATGGCGGTAGCTGCAATAGACAAGCGAACGATGAATCGGGTATAGTTTTTTTGTTTTTGAAAACTAATTCGTTTGGCTATTTCAAAGGCATTCAAAATGGAGGCTAATTTTTATCAAATCTAGTTTTTTCTCTTTAAAAATTAGGATTAAATGGGTAGTTTCGTAGTACCTCAATGATGGATCTATGTTTCCTAAGCTTTTTCTCTTTTTAGGCTTATTGGCAGTTTGTTTTACCAATAGCTATGCGCAAATGAATCCAGACAAAATATATGATTCTAGCATTCATAGCATATTAGTTCACCCACTCAATAAGCCATTGGCCATGCCGGTGATTGTTTTAAATGAAGGCAGTCCACTTCAGGTAAGTTTTGATGATTTCAAAGCCGAATACCAAGATTACAATTATGCTATTGAGTTAATGAATGCCAATTGGACACCCTCCTTTCTAAGTAGTTTCGATTATGTAAAAGGGTTCAATCAAATTAAAATCAATAATTTTTCGGTTTCGTCCATGGCCAGTCAACATTATTTTCATTATCAATTTAGTTTTCCTAATGCTAATTGTAAACCCACCAAATCGGGCAATTATGTTTTAAAGGTGTTCAAAAATGGTAATGTTAATGAACTAGTTTTCACCCAACGTTTTTATGTCATAGAAGATCAAATTAGTATTGCTGCCCAAGTACAGGAACCCTTTGATGGAAACATTTCAAAAACACATCAAAAAATTTCCGTGCAATTGGACCTCAAACAAAT
>Ga0214919_10005214_pt1 | contig 18557 bp, 16 predicted proteins | sample LL1503_MetaG_FD_177994 | JGI IMG/M metagenome (GOLD analysis project Ga0214919, IMG submission 177994) | Freshwater microbial communities from Lake Lanier, Atlanta, Georgia, United States - LL-1503 | ecosystem: Environmental > Aquatic > Freshwater > Lake | place: USA: Georgia | collected...
CTATTTTTTGCAACCATGCGTCAAAACTGTCCCAATCAAGCACGGTGTCGTAGTGGACGTCCGCGCTCACCGCAGGTGCGGGTGCATCGAACAACACACCCACCTCGCCCACGCCCGAATCATTCAATGGGCCACGGGCGGCTTTGGCAGAAGGCTCAGCACCCTCACCTACTTCCAGTGAAGTAACCAATCCTTTGAATCCGTATTGCTTGTAAAAATCAATCAGCCCAGCTTGGTCGGGTGCCTGCATGACCACGCCCTCCAACGAAGGCAGGCCCGAAACGTGGGCGCTCAAATCACAATCGGTCTTCATGGTGACCAGTTGCCTGCCGGTCGGCAACCAATCACGCGCTTGGCGCAGGTTTTCACCGGCCACGCCTTTGATCTCATCGGCTCGCGCCATCAGCGCTTCCAGCGAGCCGTATTCCATGAGCCACTTGGCCGCGGTTTTGGGGCCAACCTTGGCCACGCCGGGGACGTTGTCCACCGTGTCGCCCACCAAGGTTTGGTAATCAATCATGAGGGATGGCGGCACACCAAACTCGTCGGTCACGCCGGCCACATCGCGCTTTTTGCCATTCATGGTGTCGATGATGGTGATGCGCTCGTTCACCAACTGGCTCAAATCTTTGTCGCCACTGGAGACCACCACGCTCATGCCTTGTTGAGACGCCATGTGCGCCAAGGTGGCAATCACATCGTCGGCCTCGACCCCAGGTACATCCAGCAGTGGCCAACCCATGAGCCGCACCAAGCGGTGGATGGGCTCGATTTGGCTGCGCAAATCGTCTGGCATGGGCGAGCGCGTGGCTTTGTACTGGGGATAGATGTCGTCGCGGAAGGTGGGGCCTTTGGCGTCAAACACACACACCGCATGGTGGCTGGGGTATTCGCGGCGCAGGCTTTGCAGCATATTGACCATGCCGCGGATCGCGCCCGTGGCTTGGCTGGCAGGGTCGTTGCGGTCCACCCGCAAATCGGGCATGGCGTGGAAAGCGCGGTACAAATAGCTGGAACCGTCGACCAGCAACAGGGTGGGTGTGTCTTGCATGGGAAGGATTGTGCCTTGCCAAGTGGCGCCTCAGTGGAGCCTGTTTGTACAATGGGCCAACTCTCGCACCCACCACAACCTCCCCCCATGGCCGTATTCACCGAGGTCTCTGAACAACAGGCCGATCAACTCATGCAGCAATTGCAGCTGGGCGAATTGGTGTCTTTGCAAGGCATCAGCGGCGGGATTGAAAACACCAACTATTTCGCCACCACCTCGCAGGGTGATTACGTCCTGACCTTGTTTGAGCGCCTGAACCATGCGCAATTGCCCTTTTACTTGCAGCTCATGAAGCATTTGGCAGGCCAGGGCATCAAAGTGCCCATGCCCCAGGCCGACCCGCATGGATCCATCTTGTTCACCTTGTGTGACAAGCCAGCAGCCGTGGTCGAGCGCTTGCAGGGACACAGCGAACTCAAGCCCAGCGCCGCGCACTGTCAAGCTGTGGGCGACATGCTGGCACGCATGCATTTGGCAGGCGTCAGCTTTGATCTGGCGCAGCCCAATTTGCGCGGCCTGCCCTGGTGGAACGAGACCGCGCCCATCGTCATGCCTTATTTGACCCCGGAGCAAGCTTCATTGTTGACCGGCGAATTGGCGTTTCAAAACCATGTGGCCGCTTCTTCAGCGCACAGCGCGCTGCCATGTGGCCCCGTGCATGCCGATTTGTTCCGCAACAACGTGATGTTCGAGGGCCACGAATTGAGCGGGTTCTTTGACTTTTACTTTGCCGGCGTGGACCACTGGCTGTTTGATGTGGCCGTGGCCCTCAACGACTGGTGCATTGACCTTGACACCGGGGCTTTTGATGCCCCCCGTTTGGACGCCATGCTGGCCGCCTACCAGGCGGTTCGCCCCTTGCAAGCGGCAGAACGGGCGCTGCTCAACCCCATGCTGCGGGCGGCTGCTTTGCGGTTTTGGATCTCTCGGTTGTGGGATTTCCACCTGCCACGCGAAGCCAGCATGCTGCAAGCGCACGACCCCAGCCACTTTGAGCGGGTGCTTTTGCAGCGCATCCACCACCCCGTGGGCTTGAGCGCATGAAGCTGCAATTGCTGCCGGCCAAACAAGGTTTGCTGTGGGTGCGCCTGGGCATCCGCACCTTTTGGCGCCAGCCCTTGGCCATGACGGGGCAGTTTTTTTTGTTCATGGGTTTGTTGTCGCTGTGTTCGCTCATTCCATTCATTGGCAGCTTCATTGGCCTGGCCTTGCTGCCCATGGCCAGCTTGGGGCTGATGGCAGCCACCCGCGAAGCCCATGTGGGCAACTTTCCGATGCCGCATTTGCTGTGGTTGGGTTTGCGCTCTGGGGCTGAAACACGCCGCCATATGGCGGTGTTGGGCGGTTTGTATGCTGTGGGCTTTTGTGCCGTTTTGGCCTTGGCGGCATTGAGCGATGGCGGCCAATTTGCCAAGCTTTATTTGTTTGGCGGCAGCATGGACTTAGAAACTTTGATGCAAAACGATGTGCAATCGGCCATGTGGCTGAGCACCTTGTTGTACATGCCCCTGTCTTTGCTCTTTTGGCATGCCCCGGCCTTGACCCATTGGTACGGGGTTACGCCATTGAAAAGCCTGTTTTTCAGCGCTGTGGCCTGCTGGCGCAATTGGCGCGCCTTTTTGGTGTTTATTTTGGGATGGGCCAGCGTGGCCATGTCATTTTCGCTGATCGTGACCTTGGTGGCTGTGGCGACCGACAGCGTGGATACCGCCAAACTGCTGCTGATGCCCATGATGCTGTTGATGGCCGCGATGTTTTTTTGCTCGATTTACTTCAGCTTCCGCGACTGCTTTGTGAACGAAGAAGTGGTCGCCTGACCCCCTGGCCCCAGTCGCCCAGGGGCGGGCACAGGCTGGCCCCGCACCATGGACCCCATGCTGGCCGGCTCAAACCGGCGTCAATTTGGCCACTGACAAAGCCAGCCATTTGACGCCATGGCGACCAAATTTCACTTGTGCCCGCGCATCTTCACCGCTGCCCTCGATGGCCAACACCGCACCCTCGCCAAACTTGTTGTGAAACACCGGCACCCCTGCCCTGACCCAGGCATTGGCCCCGGATGCGCTGGCAGGGGATGCGGGAGAAATGGCGCTGGTCCAATCGGTGGACGCCGCCACGGCGTCGTGTTTTCGTGAACTGCCCCAAGCACTGGCCGGGTTCAGCCCCTTCGCGGCCACACTGAGCCACTTGAGCGTGTGCTCAGGCAGCTCATCAAAAAACCGACTGCGGATGTTGTAGCGGGTTTGTCCGTGCAGCATGCGGGTTTGCGAATGGCTCAGGTACAAACGCTTGCGGGCACGGGTGATGGCCACATACATCAAGCGGCGCTCTTCTTCCAAGCCCAGGTGGTCGCTCAAAGCGTTTTCATGCGGGAACAAACCCTCTTCCAAACCGGTGATGAACACCGCATCAAATTCCAAACCTTTGGCGGCGTGGACGGTCATCATTTGGATCGCCTCTGCGCCCGCCAAGGCCTGATTTTCACCAGACTCCAAGGCGGCATGGGTCAAAAAAGCGGCCAGGGGAGACAAGGTCTCGCCGGTCTCTGCGGCTTCGCCGGTGTCGATGTCGACGGGCAAGGCCACGGCATCGCGCCCAAAACCCTCCACGCTGACAAAGCTCTCGGCGGCACTGACCAGCTCTTGCAGGTTTTCCACCCGGTCGGCACCCTCGCGCTCGGCTTGGTAATGTTCGATCAAGCCGCTGTGGGCGAGCACTGTTTCAACAATGTCACGCAGGCCCATGCCATGGGTTTGCTCGCGCAGCACATCGAGCTTGGCGACAAAGGCGGACAAATTGGCACCCGCCTTGCCGGCCACCGCGCTGACCGCATCGTGCAACGAGCATCCGGCCGTTTGGGCCGCGTCTTGCAATTGCTCGGTGCTGCGCGCGCCAATGCCGCGTGGGGGAAAGTTAACCACCCGCATGAAACTGGTGTCGTCGCGCGGGTTTTCCAACAGGCGCAAATAGGCCAAGGCGTGCTTGATTTCGGCGCGCTCAAAAAAGCGCAATCCGCCATACACCCGGTAAGGCATGCCCGCATTGAACAAGGCGGTTTCAATCACCCGACTTTGGGCATTGCTGCGGTACAAGATGGCGATCTCGTTGCGCGAGGCAATGCCTTGGCTACCGTCCCCGTTTTGGCCATCGCGCAGCAACTGCCGCATTTCATCGACCATCCATTGCGCTTCGGCAAAGTCGCTGGTGGATTCGTGCACCCGCACCGGCTCGCCCGGGCCTTGATCGGTGCGCAGGTTTTTGCCCAAGCGACCTTGGTTGTGGCTGATCAGCGCGTTGGCGCTGTCAAGGATATTGCTGTGGCTGCGGTAATTTTGTTCCAGCTTGATTTGGTGACGCACGCCAAATTCGCGCACAAAGTCAGCCATGTTGCCCACCCGTGCGCCGCGAAATGCATAAATGCTTTGGTCGTCGTCGCCCACCGCAAACACAGCGCTGGTGGGCGAGCTCAGTTGTTTGATCCAGGCATATTGCAAGCGGTTGGTGTCTTGGAACTCGTCGATCAACACATGACCAAAACGGCGTTGGTAGTGTTCGCGCAATGGGTCGTTGTCGCGCAGCAACTCGAAGCTGCGCAGCATCAGCTCGCCAAAATCGACCACGCCTTCGCGCTGGCATTGGTCTTCGTAGAGTTGGTAGATTTCGACCTTCTTGCGGGCATCGGCGTCGCGTGCCTCCACATCGGGTGGGCGCAACCCGTCTTCTTTGCAAGCGGCAATGAACCACTGGGTTTGCTTGGCCGGAAAGCGTTCGTCGTCCACCGAAAACTGTTTGTATAGCCGCTTGATGGCAGAGAGTTGATCTTGGGTGTCCAAAATTTGAAACGACTGTGGCAAGTTGGCCAACTTCCAGTGGGCGCGCAGAAATCGATTGCACAAGCCGTGAAAGGTGCCAATCCACATGCCCCGCACATTGACCGGCAGCATGGCTGACAAACGGGTCAGCATTTCTTTGGCGGCTTTGTTGGTGAAGGTCACCGCCAACACCCCAGCGGGAGGGCACTGGCCACTTTGTAACAACCAGGCAATGCGGGTGGTCAACACACGGGTTTTGCCCGAGCCCGCCCCCGCCAATATCAGAGCGTGCTCGCGCGGCAAGGACACAGCAGCGCGCTGCTCGGCGTTGAGGCCTTGCAGCAGGGCAGAGTCGGGGGGAGGTGCGGTCGGCGGCCCTGAAGAGGGCCCGGTGAAAAGGGACATGGCCGGATTGTAGGCAAGCGCGTATAGAATCAGCCACCGGGCCCAAGATTCTTGTGCCCGGTTTCTTTTTGGTCGATGCAAACCCCTGTGTTTGCCCTGCGTCCAGCCAGCAACCGGTGCCAAGCCAAGCGCTCACCCATCGTTTTGTTCTGGAGCTTGGACCATGGAAATTTTCGACTACGACAACATCCTGCTGCTACCGCGCAAGTGCCGCGTTGAGAGCCGCTCTGAATGCGACACCAGCATCACGCTGGGCAAGCACAGCTTTCGCCTGCCTGTGGTGCCGGCCAATATGAAGACGGTGGTCAATGAGACCATTTGCGAATGGCTGGCCCAACACGGCTACTTTTATGTGATGCACCGCTTTGATTTGGACAACGTGGCTTTTGTGCGCGACTTCAAATCACGCGGTTTGTATGCCTCTATCTCTTTAGGGGTCAAGCAAGCCGATCGCGACACCGTGGCCAAGTTGGTGTCCGAAGGATTGGTGCCCGACTTCATCACCATTGACATTGCCCATGGCCACGCCGACAGCGTTCAGCACATGATTGCCCACCTCAAGCAACACCTGCCGGGCTCTTTCATCATTGCTGGCAATGTGGGCACCCCCGAGGCGGTGATCGATTTGGAAAACTGGGGGGCGGACGCCACCAAGGTGGGGATTGGGCCGGGCAAGGTGTGCATCACCAAAAGCAAAACTGGTTTTGGGACGGGCGGCTGGCAGCTGTCGGCCCTCAAGTGGTGCGCCCGGGTGGCCACCAAGCCCATCATCGCCGACGGCGGCATCCGCGAGCATGGCGACATCGCCAAGAGTGTTCGGTTTGGCGCCACCATGGTGATGATTGGCTCGATGCTGGCCGGGCACGAGGAATCACCGGGCCAAACCGTCGAAGTCGACGGCAAGTTGTTCAAAGAGTATTACGGCTCGGCCTCCGACTTCAACAAAGGCGAATACAAGCACGTGGAGGGCAAGCGCATCCTGGAGCCCATCAAGGGCAAGCTGGCCGACACCTTGCGCGAAATGCAAGAGGACGTGCAAAGCTCCATCTCTTATGCGGGAGGCAAAAAGCTGATGGACGTGCGCAAGGTCAATTACGTCATCTTGGGCGGCGACAACGCGGGCGAGCACCTGCTGATGTGAGCTGGCTTGGCCCCATGCAAAAAGCCACCTTGCGGTGGCTTTTGTCATTGCGGTGCGCTGAGATCTGGGCTGGGCCGAGCAGGTCTTGAACCGCCCGACTCACCGGGTCGCCGGTTGAACCCCCAACAAATCACAAGCCATGCGGTGAACCGCATGGGTGGGCTCGCACAAAGCATCGAGCATGGAGAAATGCTGTCGCCCGGGCATGGCCAAAGCCTTGGGCACGCGCTGGGCTCCCCAGGCTTGTTGCATCAAGGCGTTTTGGCGCAAAAACTCCTCGCTTTCATCGCCGCCCACCACGCACATCAATTCGCCCCGGGCCGGCGCAGGCAACCACGCTGGGCTGGCTTTGAGCACGTCTTCATCGGTGAGCAACAAGCCCGACTGCAACATCGGCGAGCGGCGCACCGACTCGAGTTCATGCAAACCCGAAATGGACAAGGCATTGCGCACCACATGGGGGGGTAAGTCGGGACCAAAGGCCCGCCATTGACAGGCCATCAACATGGCGGCCAAGTGCCCACCCGCTGAATGACCGGCCACCGTGATGCGGCTGGGGTCGCCGCCATATCCGGTGATGTGGCGCGACACCCAGGCCAAGGCGCGCACCATTTGCAGGGTGATGTCAGGCACGGTCACGGCCGGGCACAAAGCGTAATTGGGCACCACCACCGTGCAACCTGCGCGCTGAAAGGGCAGGGCCACAAAGGAATGGTCAAACTTGTCCAAAAAGCGCCAGTAGCCCCCATGGATGAACACCAATACCGGTGCCCCAGGGCGGTTGGCGGGAAAAATGTCCAGGGTTTCGGTGCTGTGCGTGCCATAGGCCACGCTGGTCGAGCAAGCCTGGCCGCGTGCCAGCGCCGAATCACGCACCCAGCGCTCAAAGTATTGGCCAAAGTCGGGCACCATGGCCCGGTTGTTGTACATGCGGTCGTACCAGTGCGCATCGTGTTCGGGGGTGGTCATGCCGGGGTCCTCTCCATACATCAGTGGGATGCCGCCATGTCCCTGCTGGGGAGCTGGGGTTGAGCTGGCGCGAAGCAACGCCTTGGGGCGCTTCTCGGTGTCTTAAGACTTGCCGATTTGCGCCGTGCGGATCACGCTATCGGCTTCTGCGGTGCTGTTGCTGCCGCCACTGGGGGTTTGGATCACCAAGCCCAACAAGCGTGCGCCGTGCTCAACGGCGATGGAGCCATAAGAGATGTCGCCATGCACCACCGAGTCTTTGTGGAATTCGACCCGTTCGGAGGCGTAAATATTGCCTTCCACCTTGCCCGCCACCATCACACGGTGGGCGGTGATGTCACCAGAGACCTCGCCGGTGGGGCCAATGGCCACGGTGACCTTGTTTTCTTTGGTGGTTTCGATATTGCCCTCGACCTTGCCATCAATGCGCACGCTGTCGAGCAACACCAAGCGACCATAAATTTGGGTGGTGCGGCCAATGATGGTGTCAAACCGCTCCTGCGATGACATCATCGATTTGTCTTTGAGCTTTTCAAACATGGTGAACTCTCAGGTACAAGCCAGCCCATCAGCTCGAGCCGAGGGGCAAAACTTGCAGGGGGTTGAGGGGGCGGTCCTTGCGAAACACCTCGTAATGAAGATGTGGGCCGGTTGATCGACCCGTGCTGCCCACGTCGCCCAAATGGGTGCCGCGCTCTACCGATTGGCCTTCAACCACCCGGCGACGGCTCAAATGGGCATATCGGGTCATGAAGCCTTCAACATGGGTGACCTCAATGACCTGTCCGTAGCTGCCCTCAAAAGAGGAGCGGGTGACGGTGCCGGGGGCCACCGACACCACCGGGGTGCCGGTGGGCGCGGTGAAGTCCAAGCCCTCGTGCATGGCCAGCAAGCCGGTGAAGGGGTCGTTGCGGATGCCAAAGCCGCTGGAGACCCGGAACTCACCCTGGATGGGCAATCCCGTGGGCAAAGAATGCAACCATTCCAGGTGCTGGGTCCAGTCTTGGCGCAGCTCGCGCACGGTGGCATCCAAGCGCATCAGGTCTTGCATGGTGCCGTGGATTTCCTGATCCAAGCTTTGGCGGAAAAACAGATTGCGCAAGGGTGTGGGCAACAAAGGGCCGCCACGGGCATCGTCCTTTTTGCCATTGTTGTTGAGAAAACGGTCGCGCAACTGGGTAGGGGTGGCCAACTCCATGAAACGGTTTTTCAGGCTCTCGAGTTGCTTGATTTCTTGGGAGGTGGTGTGCAGGTTCTGGCGCAATTGGTCCAGGCGCTCGCGGTATACCGCTTCCATGCGTTGTTGTTCGGCCTCGGTGGTGACGCCGCCCATGCTGCGTGCCAGGTCAGGGCTGAACTCCACGGCGATGCGAAAACCCACAAAGTACATCACAAACCCCACCAACATCAAGGCCACGGACACACCTGCCGTGGCCATGATGACCTTGCGCGCTGTGATGGAAATGGAACGGACGGTACCGGTCGGGCCGGATACCCACATGAATTGCATCGATGGAACCTGAATTCTGGGAGGGGCAGTTTAATACTGATCGACCGCTGATGCCAAGGCTTGAACACATTAAAGCTCAGGGTTTTCAGCCGAATGAAACACCATAGACAAGCCGTTAATTTAGCACTTAAATACCCATTTTCCAATCTGAGCAGTCAATAACCGCTGGGAAACAGGTCATCCAGGCCCAAAAAAACCGATTCAAACCAAAATGTCAAAAGACCAAAAAATGAAAAATGCCTGCCAAAAAGCAAATGATCTAGGCTGGGACAGGCCCGGCCAAGGTCAAGGTGCATTCCCAAAGAATGAAGGCCCATGCGCTCAGGCGCGCCAACCCAGGCCGCTTAAATAGACTGTTGGCCGGCAAAGGGCCATGAACGGCATTGCCCAGGAAAATTGTGAGCGCTTGCCCACTTCTCCAGCGTGCATGCCTGAGCTTGGCAACCACAGAACCGCTTGCGCGACTGGTTTTCCCAAGACAGACTATGCTTGTTGCCGCGCCAACCGTTGGAGGCTTTTCTTCGGCGCGCACCAGCCCAGGTCACGCCTGCCAGGATCATGAATTTCGTCAAACAGCAGATCGCACAACGCGTGCGTGACATGACCCACACCCGGCAACGGCCCGAGGTGTTTTTGCAGCCCGCTGGCGACCCCGGTTTGCTGGGTCCACACAGCAGCGCCTGGCAAGTGCATGCGCATTTCATGGCCATGATGGTGGGCGGCATCGCCTCTTTGATCCTTCAGGCCTTGCACCCACGCGCTTTGGCGGGTGTGTGGGACCATTCCAGCTTTCGCAATGACCTGGGTGCGCGCCTAGGGCGCACCGCTTTTTTCATTGCATCCACCACCTATGGCGGGCGGGCCATGGCCGAACAAGCCATGGAACGGGTCCAGCGCATCCACCGCCAGGTGAATGGGGTCGATGCCCAAGGCCAAGCCTACCGCGCCGATGACCCGCACCTGCTGGCTTGGGTCCACTTGGCGGAATGCACCAGTTTCATGCGCGCCTACGACACCCATGGGCGTCCCGCTTTGGACGCCCACGGGCAAGACCGCTACTTTGCCGACATGGCCTTGCTCGGAAGCGCCATGGGCACCGGACAGGTGCCGGCCAACCGCGCGGCCTGTGAGCGCGCTTTGCTCAACTACCTGCCTGAATTGCGCTGCGATGAGCGCACGCGGTATGTGCTCAAACGGCTGGATGACTATCCCACCGAACCCCTATACCGCCCCTTGATGAAATTGGTGGTGCGCGCCGCCCACCACAGCTTGCCCGCTTGGGTCCACCCCCTGCTGCAACAGCCCAAACCCAGTTGGGCCGAAGGTTTGTGGGTGCGCCATGCCTTGTCCCAGGTGTCTGCCCCCATTCAGTGGGCCTTGAACGATCAGGGCGTGGCCGCCTTCGCTCGGCATCGGGTGCGACAAGCTGGGGACTTGGGGCACCCAGAAACAAGGTAAGCTGGCCGGGTGGATACCAACGCTTTCAAAGAAATATGGGCCCAGCGCAGCTTCATGCGCTACTGGGGTTACCGCATCACCACCACTTGCGCCAATCAAATGATGATGGTCGCCTTGGGCTGGCAAATGTATGAAACCACCCAAAGCGCCTGGGACCTGGGATTGGTGGGCTTGTATCAATTTGTGCCCGCCTTGCTGCTCACCTTGTGGGCGGGCCATGTGGCTGACCGGTTGAACCGGCTGCACATCATCTTGGCCTGTTCGGTGGTGCAAGCCGGTGTGGCGGCCATTTTGCTGGGGGCCAGCGAACAGCAGGCCATCAGCAAAGATCTGATCTTGGCCTTGGCCTTGGTGATGGGCGCGGTGCGGGCTTTTCAAATGCCCGCTTCGCAAGCCTTGATGCCGGCCTTGGTCAGCGAGGCCTTGTTGGCGCGGGCCACGGCCTTTAACTCCTCGGGCATGCAAGTGGCCATCATTTCCGGGCCCGCATTGGGAGGTTTGATATTTGCGCTGGGGGCCAGCGCGGTGTATGCCACCACACTGGCCTTGCTGCTATTGGCCTGCGGTTTGCTGTGGGGCTTGGGCTATCAGCGACATGTGATGACCAGCGAAGCAGCCACCCTGCGCACGGTGTTGGCGGGGGTGCATTTTGTGTGGCACAACAAGCTGTTGCTGGGGGCCATTTCACTGGACCTGTTTGCCGTGCTGCTGGGTGGGGCCACCGCTTTGCTGCCCATGTTTGCCAAAGATATTTTGATGGTCGGCCCCTGGGGCCTGGGTTTGTTGCGCGCAGCCCCGGCCTTGGGCGCTTTGGCGGCCTCCATGTGGCTCACCACACACCCCTTGCAACGGCGGGTGGGCCATGTTTTGCTCATCGCTGTGGCCGTTTTCGGTTGCGCCATGGTCCTCTTTGCCTTGTCCACCCATTTTTGGCTGTCGATGTTGGCCTTGGCCATCAGCGGTGCGGCCGATACCGTGAGCGTGGTGATCCGCATGACCTTGATGCAACTGGAGACGCCCGACGAGATGCGCGGCCGGGTGGGGGCGGTCAACTCGATTTTCATTGGCGCCAGCAACGAACTGGGCGAGTTCGAATCGGGCGCGGCCGCCGCTTGGCTGGGCCCCGTCATGGCCACCTTGCTCGGAGGCTTGGGCACCATCTTGGTGGCCGTCATGTGGTTGCGTTTGTTTCCCAAACTGGCGCAAAGGGATAAGCTGGAATGAGCCATGGGTCTGGCAAGCTCGACCGCTTGCGCTTGTACAGCTTGTGCTTTTTGGCCCTGTCGGTGAGCCTGGGCGTGGCCTTGGTGTCCTTGGCCAAGTTGATGCTTCTGATTGCCGTGCTGCTTCAAGGGCTGTCCGATGTGCGCCAACGGCACCGCGCCACGGCCCCCAACTCGGCGGGCACACTTGCCTGGCCCAGCAGCCTGTGGTGGGGCGCTGCCGCCTTGCTTTGGATGGGCCTGTCCATGGCCTGGAGCTCAGCCCCTGCCGATGCGGCCTGGCTGTCTTTGTCGCGCCATGCCCGGTGGCTGGTGTTGCCTGCCGCCTTCTACCTCTTGCGTGCGGGTACCCCCGCTTGGCCGGTCTTGCAATGCTTGGTGGCCGGGCAATTGTTTGTGTTGCTCAGCTCCTGGCTGATGGTGCTGGGTACTCCCCTGCCCTGGGCCATTTCGGTCATGAGCCCCGATAACGCCGTGGTCTTTGCCAGCACCATCGAACAACCCATCACCAGCACCTTGATGATGTTGGTGGTTTGGTATTTCCGCGACCAATGGCCAGTGCCACATCGGCGTTTTGCGGTGTGGGCGGTCTTGGCCCTGACCAGTGCCAATGTGCTGCTGGTGGTGACTGGGCGCACCGGGCAAATGGCTTTGTTGTTGGCCTGGGTTTTTATTTTGGTGGGGGTTTTGCCTCGTCGCTACCGCTGGGGCGTGCTGCTGCTGCCCGTGTTGGTGGCCATGGGCGTGGGCTTGGGCTCAGAGCGCATGCAGCAACGCTGGCTCAAAGCCTCGTCGGATGTGATGGCCTTGCAGCAAGGGCCATTGAAAGAAGAAAACTCTTTTGGGTTTCGCATCGACGCATGGGAAAAATCGGTGCAAGCCTTGACTGAAAAACCGATCGTGGGCCATGGGGTGGGTGCCTGGCCCCAGGCCTACGTAGCGCAAGGCGGCACCATCTCCAAAGCCACCGACCCGCACCAGCAATTTTTGCTGTGGGCAGTGGAGAGTGGAACAGTGGGTGCGGCTTTGTTTGTGGGGTTTTTAGTCCTGTTGTGGCGCAATGCACAGAGGCTTGCCTGGACCGCTCGTTGGGGCTTGCGCAGTGTCTTGGCCATAGAGGTGCTCACCGGCTTGGCCAACAGCACCCTGTTGGGCGCAGGGATTGGGGAATTTTTCCTGTTGTTGTGGGCCGGCTTGCTGGCTTATCCATCCCAGCCAGCCAAGGCCTGATCACAGGGACTTTTGACGCCAAGCCAATGCGGCGCCCAGCCACAAGGCCCCGGCAGAAAACACCAAGCCACGGGCCAGACCGCCCGACCCGTCCGAAATCCAGCCCACCACCACCGGCCCCATGATTTGCCCGCTGGCAAACACGATGGTGAAGGCGCTGATGCCCGTGGCCCATTGGGTTGCGGGAAGGTTGTGCCGCACCAAGGCCGTGCTGGACGCCACCACCGACAAAAACACCGCACCAAACAACAGGCCTGAGGCCATCACTGCAGCGGTATGCGCCGTGAGAGCCGGCACGATGGTGGCCAGGCCCAACAAAGCGTTCAGGGTGGCCATGGCTCCCCCCGCCCGGGCCCCGTTGAGCAAGCCCGACCACAAGCGCGATGACGCCACCACAGCGCATCCCAACAAGGCATAAAACACCATCAACGCGATCTCGCCATGCCCTTGTTCGCGCAACAAAGCCACCACAAAAGTCATGTAGCCGATGTAGCCCACGCCAAACAGGCCATAACCCGCCAAGGCATAGGACAGGGATGGCCAGTCAATGGGTTTGGGGGCGGCGTCACTCGGGTTATGTTCATGTCCCAACAGGCCTTGTCGCTGCCACAGGGCACAGCGCTTCAAGGGCCACCACATGGCCAAGCAACAAGCCGCGCAAACTGCACTCAACCACCACCAGGCCCAAACCCATGGGTGGACCCAGCCCTGCTCATGGGCTTGGGCCATGACCGGCGGCAGGCTCAATGCCGACACGATGATGCCCCAGCCCGTGCCACCGTAATACAAGCCCAACAGCCAACCCGCGCTGGGAGGATGCAAATTGCCCAAGCGTGCCGCCAACAAACCCCCAGCGACAAACACCCAGGCGCTGGACAAACCTGCCAACACGCGCTGCAACAGCAGTGGCTCAGCCTGAGTGAAAAAACCACTCAAGCCCATGAAGACGCTGGTCAACACCGCACCGGTCATGAACACCTGCACCGCATCCCAGCGGCGCAGCATGCGTGGCAAGGCCATGGCACCCAGCAAATAGCCCAGCGCGTTGGCGGTGTTCATGGCGCCAGCCAAGGTGTAGCTCCAGGCCAAATCGTCCCGCATGGGCGGCAGCAGCAAGCCGTATGAAAAACGCGCCATGCCCAGCGATATGGCAGCCCCCAAGGACAGCGCGAAAGCCATGCCCCAGAGACTGCGCACTGAGGGCATGGTCATGTCAGTCCCTCAACGTTGGGGGTTGAGCACGAAGTCGTATTCCATCAAGTAAGTGCCGTCGGCTTGCTGTACCCAGTCGGTGACCAAGGATTGGCGCACACCGAACACGGCATCGGAGTCGAGGTATTTGTCGTGGTCGCGAAACACATGGGTGATCAGGCGCTCATAGCCAGGCGCCTCCACCATGAAGTGCAAATGCGCGGGCCGCCACGGGTGGCGCTTGGTGGCATTGAGCAAGGTACCCACGGGGCCATCGGTGGGAATGGGATAGGCCTCGGCCAAGATGGTGGTGAAGTGAAAGTGGCCTTGGTCATCTGCCTGCAAAATACCGCGCGCTTGGGGTTGCGACAGGTTTTCGTACTGCACATCGTATTTGCCATCGTCATCGGCTTGCCAGACATTGAGCTTGGCGCCTTTGACGGGCTCTCCGCCCAGGCCTTTGACCTGGCCGCGCACCAAACACTTTTGACCCGAAGCGCCATTGGAGACATCTGCGCCCAGCTCAAAATGCGGTGCGTTTTCCAAAAAGAAGGGGCCAAAAACGGTGGGCTCGGTGCAGCCCGCCGGTTTGTCTTGGTTCATGGCAATGGTCAGCATGGACAAACCCAAGACATCGCTGAGCAAAATGAATTCTTGCCGCACATCGGTGCACTTGTGCCCTGTGGCGGTGAGGTATTGGATGCCATAAAACCACTCCTCCTCGGTCAACTTCACGTCGCGGGCGAAGTTGTGCAAATGCGTGACCAGGCTGGAAATGATTTCTTTCAGGCGCGGGTCAGGCGTGTTGGCAAAGCGGGCCAGAACGGCCTCGGTGATGGTGTCTTGGTTCAAATTGCGCACGGTTTACTCCTGGTGAATGCCTGCGGATTGTTCAACCACCTTGATGATGGCGGCGTAGTCTTGCTCGGCCCAGCCTTGGGCCAAGGCCGATTGCATCATTTGGCGGGTCATGGCGGTTTGCAGCAAGGGCACCTGCAAGGCGTCACCCTCGGCCAAAATCAAATCGATGTCCTTGAGCATTTGCGGGACGGTGAAAGTGGGTGTGAAGTCGCGCTGAGACAACTGCACGGATTTGGCTTTGACAATCGGCGAGGCCACGGCGCTGGCCCCAATGACTTGCCACAAGTCGGCCCACGCCAAACCACCTTTGCTGCCCAAGCTCAAGGCCTCGGCCAACATGGCACTGGTTTGACCAATCATCAGGTTGATGACCAACTTCATCAAGCGGGCTTGCTCGCCCTCGCCCAAATAAAACTGCACCGTGCCCCAGCCTTTGAGCGCCGGTGCCACCCGTTGCCATGCCAGTGCGGGGCCAGAGGCCATCAGGGTCAGCTGGCCGGCCTCGGCCATGTGGTTGTTGCCAGATACCGTGACGCGCAAATAGTCACACCCGGTGGGCGCGAACAGCTTGGCCACCGCGGCCGATGCAGCCACCGACACCGTGCTGGTATCCAGATAAAACCCGCCTGGGGTCAGGTGCTGCGCCACCCATGCCCCCACGCTTTTGAGCGCCGCATCATGGGGCAAAGATGACATGACGCCATCGGCTTGGGCCATGGCGGCAGCCACGTCGAGGGCCACGCCCAAGCCAGCCGCCTGGGCCAAGGCCAAACGCTGTGGGTCGGTGTCGTGCACCTGCACCGCATGGCCAGCGGCCAATAAGTGGGTGGCCATGGGCAAACCCATCTTGCCCACGCCCAAAAAGACCAGCTTCATGGTGCGGCGATCACAGTGATGGCCATCAATTGGCTTTCAGGCCTGCGGCCTTGACGATGCGTGCCGCCGTATCAATTTCGGCTTTGATGTAGGCATTGAAGGCGTCGGGCGCCATGGTGAATGGGTCTGCACCCAGCTTGGCCATGCGCTCTTTGATCTCTGGGTTGGCCAAGGCTTTCAGCGCTTCCTCATGCAAACGCTTGACCACTGGAGCGGGTGTGGCACTGGGCACGATCATGCCTACCCACAGGGTGTAATCTGACGCAGGCAGGCCCGCCTCAATGCTGGTGGGCACCTGGGGCAAGGTGGAGGCACGCATCTTGGTGCTGACCGACAAAGCCTGCAACTTGCCGTCTTTGATCAGCGGTAAGGCCGAGGCCAAGGGTGCAAAAAACCAATCGTTGGAGCCACCGATCACATTGGTCATGGCGTCGGGCGTGCCCTTGTAGGGCACATGCAAAGCATCGATGCCCGACTGCAAGCGGAAGATTTCCGCATTCAAATGCGTGCCGCTGCCCACCCCGGCCGAGGCGTAATTAAAAGTACCGGGCTTGGCTTTGACCGCATTGATCAAGTCCGCCTGGGTTTTCCAACCCTTGGCCGGATTGACCACCAACACATTGGGAATGGCCGCCAAGGTCGTGACCCCTGTCAGGTCCTTGACCGTGTCGTAAGCCAAATTGGGGTAGAGCGACGCATTGAGCGCATGACCCGAGGAGTGCACCAAGACGGTGTAGCCATCGGCTTCACTTTTGGCCACCAAGGCTGCCGCAATCGTGCCGCCCGCGCCCAAACGGTTGTCGATGACGATGGTTTGGCCCATGGACTTGCCCATCGCATCGGCCACGGTGCGGGCCACGATGTCGGTGGCGCTGCCGGCGCTGAAGGGCACGACAAATTTAATCGGCTTGGTCGGATAAGCCTGTGCCAAGGCCTGGCCTTGCACCAACATGCAACCCATGGCCGCCAATGCCAAGCCCATGCGGCGAATCAAACCCAAAGAGGTATTCATGCGTGTTGTCTCCTGATGAAATGTCATAACGAAAACGGGCTCAAGAACTCAATCCGTCACTGATGGTTTTATTCTCGGACTTCAATTCCAAACCGGCATCGCGCGCGGTCTCGATGAGCAGCGCGGCAAAGTCGATGTTGTCGTAACCACGCCCCACCATGCGCGCCACCGATTCACGGGTGGCAGCAGCAGCGGGCATGCACACCCCTTGAGCTTTGGCTGCAGCCATGCCCAAGTCCATGTCTTTGAGCAGCAGCTGAGGGGTGAAGGTCACCTGGTCAAAGGTCAAATTGGTGAGCATGGGGGTTTTGTAGCGGGTGTACATGGACCCCAACACCGAGTCGTTGATGCTCTCCAAAAACAAATGGCGCGGAATGCCCGCCTTTTCGGCCATGACGGTGATTTCGCACAGGTTTTGGATCACCACGCCAAACATGGTGTTGTGCGCGATCTTCCAGACCCGCGCCAACTCGCCCTCGCCGACCCACATGGTTTTGCGCGCCATGGCTTGCAAATACGGCTCGGCCAGGTCATACAAGGGGCGCGGGCCCGAAGCCACCACCAACAACTTACCGGCCTTGGCCACTTTGGCATTGCCCGATACCGGCGCACACAAGTAGGCCACGCCCAATTTCTCCAGCGCTTCACGCACTTCGGCAGAGCCTTCTTGGGAAATGGACGAACTGTCGACCACCATCTTGGGCAGGGTTTTGCCCGTCACCAAGCCACCTTCGGCGAACAACACCTCTTTCAAATCATCGGTGGTCGACACCATGGTGAACACCACCTCGCAAGCGGCCAAGTCCAGCTTGTTGTTGACAATGGTGGCGCCATATTCGACCAAGGGCTCGGCTTTGCTGCGGGTGCGGTTCCACACATCCACGCCATGCCCGGCTTGGGTCAACCGTTTCACCATGGCCTCGCCCATGCGGCCCAATCCAATCCATCCCACTTTGTTAGCCATGTTGTTTCCTCATCAGAATAAAAAATTGAACTTCAAGCGGCGATGGGCAAACCCACCAAACGCTCCAAATCGGCCAGTGATAAACCGTCCACCGCATCGACCCACTTCAGGCCTTGGGACGTGACGTCCAAGGTGGCCAAGTCGGTATAGATGCGTTTGACGCAGCCCAAACCGGTAAGAGGGTAGGTGCATTGCTGCACCACTTTGCTCGCGCCTTGCTTGGTGAGCAAATCCATCATCACCCAGGTTTGCTTGGCACCCATCGCCAAATCCATGGCCCCACCCACCGCAGGAATCGCTCCGGGCTCGCCGGTGTGCCAATTGGCCAAATCACCGGTGGCACTGACCTGAAACGCCCCGAGCACACAAATATCCAAGTGCCCGCCGCGCATCATGGCAAAGCTGTCAGCATGGTGAAAAAAAGCCCCGCCCGGGAGCAACGTCACCGGCTGTTTGCCCGCGTTGATCAAATCAAAATCTTGGTACGCTTCAGCCGGTGCCGGGCCCATGCCCAAAATGCCGTTCTCGCTGTGCAAGATGATTTCCAAACCGGCTGGCAAGTGGTTGGCCACCAGGGTGGGCATGCCAATGCCCAAATTCACATAGGCCCCATTGGGGATGTCTTGGGCCACCAAGGCGGCGATTTGGTCTTTGTTTCTGCGTTGGTGTGTCATGTGAACCTCATGCCTTGAAACCGCCGCCCTGCGTTTGCACGCGCGGCACCTGCACCACTTGGGAGACAAAAATACCGGGAGTGATCACGGTCTCGGGATCGAGCTGACCCAATTCCACCACCTCATGCACAGAGGCCACGGTGCGGCGTGCGGCCATGGCCATCACCGGCCCAAAGTTGC
>Ga0214919_10005215_pt1 | contig 18555 bp, 15 predicted proteins | sample LL1503_MetaG_FD_177994 | JGI IMG/M metagenome (GOLD analysis project Ga0214919, IMG submission 177994) | Freshwater microbial communities from Lake Lanier, Atlanta, Georgia, United States - LL-1503 | ecosystem: Environmental > Aquatic > Freshwater > Lake | place: USA: Georgia | collected...
TAGCGGTTAGAAAAAGTACGCCGGTATTAACGCCCTCGTTGCGGATCGCTTTACATACTTCAAAGCCATCTAAATCTGGCAACATGACATCTAAAACCATTGCATGTGGCCGAAACTCTTCTGCCATGGCTAAAGCTTGTGCACCATTTGCAGCGGTGCGCACATCAAAACCCACAAATCGAAGGCTCGTTGAAATAAGTTCGCTGATACTTGACTCATCATCAACTACGAGGATTCGCTGCATTGTCTTTTCGGCTGTTGGTGTCATGGCTAAACAATGCTCCCACATGCTGGGAGTTTCCTGAGAATTGGCAGGTAAATAAGCTCGGGTTTAAGGCCCGTTTACGCTTTTACAGAGCGCAGCAGCACCTGGGCAACATCTAAGACCTCAACATCAGAGGCTCTGGCCGTCATACCATCGCTGGTCATAACACGGCAGAAGGGACATGCAACGGCTAGCTCTTTAGCACCCGTTGCAATCGCCTCATCGACACGGTTGAGGTTGATCTGTGTACCTAATTTCTCTTCCATCCACATACGGCCACCACCGGCGCCACAACAAAATGAGCGCTCTTTATTGCGCGGCATCTCTGAAATCTGCGCACCTGTTGCCTCCAGTAATTCACGAGGAGGTTGGTAAATCTCATTGTGACGGCCCAAGTAACAAGGATCGTGGTAGGTCATAGCAGTATGACTCATCTTTATTGGTAACAGTTTTTTATCGCGAAGTAGTTGATTTAAAAGCTGCGTATGGTGAAGCATCTCTAACTCAAAACCACTTTGGGCATAATCGCGACCGATAGTTGTAAAGCAGTGCGGGCAGGTAACAACAACTTTCTTTGTTCCTTTACTGCGCCCAGCAAAGACCTCTTTAAATGTCTCAATGTTTTCTGTGGCCAAGATTTGATAGAGAAATTCATTGCCGGCACGGCGTGCAGGATCTCCCGTGCACGTCTCTTTCTTGCCAAGAACTGCGAAGTTAACACCGGCCATATGTAAAAGCTCGGCGACGGCCTTAGTAGTCTTCTTAGCTCGCTCGTCATAAGCACCCGCGCATCCAACCCAGAACAAGTACTCGACCTCATCGGGAAGAGTTCCTTCAACGACACGAACCGGGAAGTCACACTCAGCTATCCAAGCCTCACGATCATTTTTATTTGCACCCCAAGGATTACCTGTTTGTTCTAAGTTACGGAAAGTTCCACCGAGTTCGCTAGGAAAGTTTGACTCAACTAAAACTTGGAAGCGGCGCATATTAACGATGTGATCGATATGTTCGATATCGATTGGGCACTCATTAACACAGGCACCACAGGTCGTGCATGACCACAAAACATCGAGTGAAATAGGTGCACCAACGCCTGCCATAGCCTCATTTTCAACGGTTTTAGCGAAGGCGTGATCGCGCATGGCCATAATGAGAAGCTTTGGCGAGAGCGGCTTATCAGTATGCCAGGCAGGGCACTGCGATTGACAGCGACCGCACTCGGTGCACGAACTCATATCCAACAAACCCTTCCAGGTTATATCGGCGCGAGTACCAAGTCCAAAGACATCATCATCCTTTGGATCTTCAAAGTTAATAACCTCACCGTGGGATAACATCGCAGGCAATGGCCCAAGTGATGACTTGCCATCGGCGTTGCGCCGGAAGTAGATATTAAACGGTGCTAAGAATCGGTGCCATGCAACACCCATTGTTAAGTTACTTGCGATAACAATAAACCAAGCCATTGAAACAACGATTTTAATTGTTGCGACTAATTGAACAGTCGAAATAAGTTGTCCTAAGCTCCATGATTTAAAGATTGATGCGATAAACCATGTTGTTACATAGTGCCGGTTCCAAGCAACCTCATCTGATAACGCACCCTCTAAACCACGCAGGGCGAGCACACAGAAAATAATGACAAGAATCGTGGCCTCAACGTAATAGCCCTTAACCATCCCAGAACCATAAAAGCGCGATGTGCGCCCCTTCTTAACAATACGTGTTACTTGGCGAATACCAATTAAGGCAACAATTCCAACACCAGTTGCCCAAGCAATTAGCTCAGTGAAATATTCGTAAGGCCACAGATGACCAATAAATGGAAGTGTGAACTCTGGAGTAATTAATTGGCCGTAGGCCGTTACTAAAGTTCCGAGAAGTGCAACAAAACCAATCATGACAAACCAGTGCGCAAAACCTACGATGGTGAAGTTAAACATCTTGGTATGGCCAAAAATCTCTCCAACGGCCATTCGCAGACGCTGGCCACGATCGTTGCTTCGCGTTGGATCTGGCTGCCCTTTTTTATAGATACCTATTAACGCCCGGGTGCGCACCGCCATAAGAGCAAGGGCTATAACGGTTATTCCATAGGCGATGGCCATGAGCGTCAGGTTCATATGCAGAGGGTAGAGGGGCAGCGGGAATAAACCCCACACCCTCTAGGTTTACATAATCAACAGACCTGAGTCGTATCGACTCAACCTTTCGGGTAGGATGGGCTCAGGTTTGAAGCAGGCCTCGACCCTATCCCAGGCTCGAGTGAGATAAAAGGAGCGTAAAAAATGGCTAGAGCAGTTGGAATCGACCTTGGAACAACAAATAGTTGCGTATCGGTCCTAGAGGGTGGCGAAGCGACCGTTATCGCCAATGCTGAAGGCGCCCGCACAACACCGTCGATTGTGGCCTTCGCAAAAAACGGAGAGGTCCTCGTCGGTGAGGTGGCTAAGCGCCAATCGGTCACCAACGTCGATCGTACGATCCGTTCAGTAAAGCGCCACATGGGCACAGACTGGTCGATCGATATCGATGGCAAGAAGTACACATCACAAGAGATCTCAGCCCGTGTATTGCAGAAGTTAAAGCGCGATGCAGAGGCTTACTTAGGTGAGACGGTAACGGATGCTGTTATTACTGTGCCTGCATATTTTAATGATGCACAGCGCCAAGCAACGAAAGAGGCCGGGGAGATTGCAGGCTTAAACGTTCTGCGCATCATCAACGAGCCAACAGCTGCTGCGCTCGCATACGGTTTAGATAAGGCCGATCAAGAGCAGACGATTCTCGTCTTTGACTTAGGTGGCGGAACTTTCGACGTATCACTTCTTGAAATCGGTGATGGCGTTGTTGAAGTCAAGGCAACTAATGGCGATAACCACTTAGGTGGAGATGACTGGGATCAAGCACTCGTTGATTTCTTAGTTCAGAACTTTGGTTCCCAAAATGGAATCGATTTAACAAAAGATAAGATGGCGATGCAACGTATCCGCGAGGCTGCAGAAAAAGCCAAGATTGAACTCTCATCATCACAATCTGCATCAATCAACTTGCCATACATCACAGTAGATGCTGAAAAGAATCCACTGTTCATGGATGAGACAATTACGCGCGCACAGTTCCAACAGTTAACTGGATCGCTACTTGACCGTTGTAAGAAGCCTTTCCAGGCGGTATTAAAAGATGCCGGGGTTCCGATTAGCAAGATTCAAAGCGTTGTACTAGTTGGTGGATCAACTCGTATGCCAGCAGTCGTTGATCTTGTCAAAGAGTTAACCGGCGGCAAAGAGCCAAATAAGGGCGTAAACCCTGATGAGGTTGTTGCCCTTGGTGCATCCCTGCAAGCCGGTGTTTTAAAGGGTGAAGTCAAGGATGTTTTGCTCCTTGATGTCACACCACTATCTCTTGGTATTGAAACTAAGGGCGGTGTAATGACTCGTTTAATCGAGCGCAATACAACGATTCCTACAAAGCGCAGCGAAGTATTTACAACTGCCGATGATAATCAGCCAGCGGTACAGATTCAGGCCTACCAGGGCGAACGTGAAATGGCGGCTTATAACAAGAAGCTAGGCATGTTCGAACTTACTGGCCTTCCACCTGCACCACGTGGAATTCCTCAGATCGAAGTTACATTCGATATCGATGCCAACGGAATCGTTCATGTATCGGCAAAAGATCTTGGAACTGGTAAAGAGCAGAGCATGACCATCACTGGTGGATCAGCGCTTTCAAAAGATGACATTGCACGCATGATGGAGGATGCCGAATCACATGCTGAAGAAGATCGCCAGCGCAAAGAAGAGGCTGAGATCCGCAATGCTGGTGACTCACTTCTTTACTCAACACAGAAGTTCATAAAAGATAATGAGGAAAAACTTAGCGAGGGCGATGCACTCGAAAAGAAAACTGAGACTGAGGCAGCACTTACCGAACTGCAGACTGCACTTGGTGGCTCTAACTTCGAGATGATTAAGAGTGCAACTGAAAAGGTTGCAACTTTTAGCCAAGCACTCGGTGCCGCACTCTATGCAGGCGCTGCCGCTGCAGCTGAAGGCGAAGCTTCACCAAGTGAAGATGGTGTCGAAGATGCTGAGGTTGTTGAGTGAGCGAAGAGATTTCTGTTGAAGAATTAGTGGTTGAAGAGGTAGTACCGGATCAGGTAATTGATCCGGTACTCACTCTCACCAATGATTTACAGCGGCTTCAGGCCGAATATGCCAACTATCGAAAGCGCATAGAGCGCGATCGCTTAGTGGCACACGAGATGGCTATTGGCGCGGTTTTAACCGAGCTTTTGGCACTCCTTGATGCCGTTGATCTGGCCGAGCAACATGGCGAGGTAACGGGTGGCTTTAAAGCAGTATCTGATCAACTCAATGCGATTACATCGCGCATTGGTCTTGAAAAATACGGCAGCGAGGGTGAAGCCTTTGATCCGCAGATTCACGAGGCGCTCATGCATGAGACATCGGCCGATGTCGTGGTTGCAACCGCTTCAAAGATTTTACAGCCCGGATATAAATATAAAGAGCGTATTTTGCGCCCAGCCCGTGTATCAGTAACCGATCCAGCGGCAGAGTAATTTCACATGGCCGCCAAAGACTTATATGAGAAGGATTTCTATAAGGTTCTGGGTGTAGATAAAAAAGCTGGCGCCGATGAGATTAAGAAGAAGTACCGAACATTAGCGCGCGAACTACATCCCGATAAAAATAAGGGTGATGCGGCAAAGGAAGAGAAGTTCAAAGGTATTTCAGAGGCCTATGAGATTTTATCTGATGCTAAAAAACGCGCCGAATACGATGAAGCACGCTCACTCTATGAACGGGGCGGTTTTCGCGCGCCGATGGGCGGTGGCCAACAAGGTGGAGATTTCAATGATATTTTTGGCGGTGGTAACCCACAAGATATCTTTGCAAATCTATTTGGCGGTGGTCGGCGCGGACCACGTAAAGGTCAGGATTTACAGACTGAGGCCACTATTACATTTCGCGAATCAATTGTTGGTACACATTTAGATCTACGTCTTGCAACCGATCGCGGAGCTGCACAAAACATTACGGCGCGGGTACCGGCAGGTGTAAACGATGGCGCAAAGATTCGCGTTAAAGGCAAAGGAGCGGCCGGTGAGGCTGGCCCAGGTGACTTATTCATCATGTTGCACGTTAAACCCCACCCAATATTTGCGCGCAAAGGTGAAAACTTAACGCTTATCTTGCCCGTTACATTCACCGAAGCAGCGCTCGGCGCGGATATTAAAGTTCCGACAATGAGCGGAGATGATGTCACGGTGCGTATCGCACCTGGAACATCTAATGGTCGCACACTACGAGTTAAGGGACGCGGAATCACTAAGGGAGCAACGACAGGTGATTTACTTGTCACTGTCGATGTTCAAGTGCCACAGCGCGTTGATGGCAAAGCGCTAGATGCGTTGAGGGTATTTGCAGAGGAGACTGCGCATGAAGATGTGCGGGCAGATTTAGTAACAAAGGCTAAAGCATGAGCGATGATGTAAAGAGTGATCAACCAGCCGATGATGCCGCCGTCTATGTCATCTCAGTTGCAGCGGAGATTTCGGGCCTACATCCACAAACACTGCGTCAATATGATCGCCTAGGCTTAGTCTCACCGAATCGCACCGAGGGGCGCAATCGCCGTTATTCATTGCGCGATATTGCCCTGCTGCGCGCAGTTCAACGATTAGTTGGCGAGGGAATCAACCACGCGGGCATTAAACGAATTATTGATCTTGAATCTGCAATGGCCAATATGGCGCTGGAGGTTGCTCAGTTACGTATCGAGGTCGATGCATTGGTAGAGGCCAACCCACCTAAAGGTTTAGTACGTCGGGCGCGCACCGAGGTAATTATTTACAAAGAGGTTGACTAAGCGGGAGTTAGAAAGTTAGTACGCCCACTCCATTTTCCAAGTGTTTGTTCGGCCCCACATATAAACCAGAAATTTAACGCCGCTTTTTCACGGCCTTCTTGGCAGTTTTCTTCTTTACTACTTTCTTTAGTACCCGCTTCTTTAGCTTTCTTTTTCGGGTAATTGGGACTTCGACTACAAGATCTAATGAAGCAACGAAGAGTTCAAGAGCTGCGGCCTCTTTGCGAAGACTTGCAATCGTCTTATGTAAGGCGCGCTTTGTGGCAGCGGCCTTCTTGACTGGTTTTCTACCCGCGGCCTTCTTTTTTACAACCTTCTTTTTCGCTGCCATAGTGTGGGAAAGGGTAGCGCTTTAGAACCTAGGCAGGCTAGATAGTAGGCTCCCTCGCATGAGTTCACGTGATGAATTAAAGAACCAGATTGTTAAAAAGGCTGTTGTCCACGGCAAAGTCATCTTGTCATCGGGTAAAGAGGCCGATTATTACGTGGATCTGCGACGTGTAACGCTAGATCACGAGGCTGCACCGCTAGTTGGTGAAGTCATGTTGGATTTAACAAAAGATTTAGAGTACGAGGCCGTTGGCGGGTTAACTCTTGGCGCAGATCCAGTTGCAACAGCGATGATGCATGTAGCAGCTGCGCGCGGGAAAAAGATTGATTCATTTGTTGTGCGCAAAGCTGAAAAAGCACATGGCCTACAGCGCCGTATCGAAGGCCCGGATGTAAAAGGTAAAAGAGTTTTAGCCGTTGAAGATACCTCAACTACTGGAGGATCTGTTTTAATGGCTGTTGAAGCTCTAATTGAAGCCGGCGCAATTGTTGTAGGGGTTGCAGTGATTGTTGAACGGGGTGCTGCACCAAAGATTAAAGAGGCGGGCTATGAATACCGCGCCGCGTTCCAATTAAAGGATTTAGGTCTTTAGATTTATTTGTGATGCTTGCGAGTCTGCCACTCGCGAAAGAGTTCAATAAAGACTGGAATTAAACTAACAAAGACGATAACTCCGACAATCGGCAATAAGTAGGCATCGACTGAGCCTTTTAACTTCTCGCCGAGAATTAAACCAAGACCGATTACCGTCTCAGTCCAGATAACTGCGCCGAGTGCGTTATAGAAGAAAAACTTTTTCTTATCTACTCCAACAACACCGCACATCGGATTAATCATGGTGCGCACAAAGGGCACAAAGCGTGCAAAAACAAGTGCTTTGCCTATGCCGTATTTGCGTAGCCACTTTTCAGTCGTCACAACTTTTTGATGGTTAAAAACTCGGCCATCGGGGCGATCAAATAGTTTGCGTCCGTATTTGTCACCAAAGAAATATCCGACCAGCCCGCCCACGGTAGCCGCCAGCGGAGCAGCGATGACTAGAGCTACCGCTGAGAGTTGAGCGTTACCCAATATCGCAGCCCCAGATCCAGAGGCAGCTACTCCTGCGACGAAGAGCAGAGAGTCTCCCGGAAAGGCCAGACCAATAAGTAGCCCGGTCTCGGCGAAGATAATGCCTAGGACCCCAGCCAGACCCAGGTCGGCCACGATCGAATGAGCGTCAAAGAGGTTCATGCAAGAACCCTAGCCCACGATTACAAAGCGTAAGTAGTAGGTATGTTTTCACTTTTTGGCCCCTTTATGCTTAAACTTCCCTAGTCTTCGCGCCGATCTATTCGATAAGGCGCCCTTAAAACTCCAATGGAGGAGAACTTATGCGTGCATCTAGCACCGTATCACTCGTGCAAGTAACCGGATCAAATCTCAATCTCGTCTATGTAGTCCTTGCGATCTCACTCGGCGCACTCGGGGTTGCCTATGCACTGCGCGCCCAGGTTTTGGCCGCCTCTGATGGCACAGCCAAAATGCGCGAAATCGCTGAAGCGGTTCAAGAGGGAGCGGCGGCATTTCTTAACCGCCAGTTCCGCACACTCTCATATTTTGTTGGAATCGTATTCGTGCTCCTCTTTGCACTGCCAGGAGATGCTGAAATCCGCATCGGCCGGTCGATCTTCTTTTTAGTTGGTGCAGCCTTCTCTGCCCTCGTTGGTTACAACGGAATGTGGCTGGCAGTTCGAGCAAATGTTCGCGTTGCAGATGCTGCACGCAATAAGGATGGCCAGAAGGCAGTTCAAATCGCTTTTCGTACTGGCGGCGTCGTTGGCATGACAACTGTAGGACTTGGTCTTATCGGTGCGTCTCTTGTTGTGATTATCTATCGCGAAAACGCGCCAGCGGTTCTTGAAGGCTTTGGTTTTGGCGCAGCGATGCTGGCAATGTTTATGCGCGTCGGTGGCGGAATCTTTACTAAGGCGGCCGATGTTGGCGCAGATCTTGTTGGTAAAGTTGAAAAGAATATTCCAGAGGATGACCCACGTAACGCTGCGACAATCGCAGATAACGTTGGAGATAACGTTGGTGACTGCGCCGGAATGGCTGCAGACTTGTTCGAGTCATATGCAGTAACTCTCGTTGCAGCGCTAATTCTCGGAAAGGCCGCCTTCGGTAATGCCGGACTTATCTATCCATTGATCGTCCCAGCAATTGGAACAGTTACCGCAGTAATCGGAATCTTCTTAACCAAGCTTCGCAGCACAGATAAGTCAGCGATGACCGCGATTAACCGCTCATTCTTTATCTCAGCGATCATCAGCGCTGGCCTAACCGCGCTTGCAACATTTACATACCTACCATCTGATTTCAAACTTCTCACTGGACTATCTCCTGAGGCAGTAACGGCGGCAGGTAATACAAACCCACGCGTTCTTGCAATCGGTGCCGTATTAATCGGTATCGCGCTCGCTGCAGCAATTCAAGTTCTCACCGGATACTTCACAGAAACTGGTAAGCGTCCAGTAAATGATGTTGCAGCCTCCTCTGAAACTGGCGCGGCAACAGTAATTTTGGCTGGTATTTCAGTTGGTTTTGAATCAGCTGTTTATTCTGCAATCTTGATCGCATCGGCAGTATTCGGTGCCTTCTTGCTCGGTGGCGGAAGTATCGTTCTCTCACTTCTTGCAATCGCACTTGCCGGTACTGGTCTACTCACAACTGTTGGTGTAATCGTGGCCATGGATACATTCGGTCCGATATCAGATAACGCACAAGGTATTGCTGAAATGTCTGGCGATGTCGAGGGCGAAGGCTCAAAGATTCTTACATCCCTTGATGCCGTTGGTAACACAACTAAGGCGATTACTAAGGGAATTGCAATCGCTACAGCGGTTCTTGCAGCTACAGCTTTGTTTGGTGCATTTACCGATGCAATCAAGCAGGCAGTTATTGATGCTGAACAAGGTGCAGCAAATCTTGCACTTCAATATCAAGGAATTCTCGACGTTGCTAACCCACGCAACTTGGTTGGTTTAATTATCGGCGCAGCAGTTGTCTTCCTGTTCTCAGGTCTTGCAGTCAATGCAGTCTCCCGTGCAGCTGGCGCAGTTGTTGTTGAAGTTCGCAAGCAGTTCATCGAACACCCAGGAATCATGAAGGGCACAGAGAAGCCAGATTATGGTCGTGTGGTCGATATCTGTACTCGTGACTCACTCCGCGAATTAGTAACACCAGGACTTCTTGCCGTTATGGCACCGATCGCAGTTGGTTTTGGCCTTGGCGTTGGTGCCCTTGGTGCATACCTTGCTGGTGCAATCGGTACCGGAACTCTGATGGCAGTCTTTTTATCTAACTCAGGCGGTGCTTGGGATAACGCAAAGAAGATGGTTGAAGATGGACATCACGGTGGAAAAAATAGTGATGCGCATGCTGCAACAATCATCGGTGACACCGTTGGAGATCCTTTCAAGGACACTGCAGGCCCTGCAATTAACCCACTTATTAAGGTTATGAACCTTGTAGGTCTCTTAATTACTCCAGCTATCGTCTCACTGGCTCTCGGTGGAAGCACAACAACCAGTACATTGATCGGCATCGGAGCAACCCTTGTCATCATCGCTGCGCTGATTCGCAACCGTCGTCAAGCAACAACGATTCTGGTCTAACGTAGTTCTCAACTTTCGATCAAGGGATACATGGCTAAAGCGAAGGTTGACCTGATTAAGTTGGTGATCGTTGAATCACCGGCAAAGGCTAGAAAGATTGGCGCCTACCTCGGCGACGGATACGTCGTCGAGGCTAGTGTCGGTCATATCCGTGATCTTCCTCAGCGCGCAGCCGATATTCCAAAAGAGTATAAAAAAATCGCCTGGGCTAAAGAGGGCGTCGATATTGAAAACGACTTTGCACCGCTATATGTCATCAACCCAGATAAAAAAGCAAAGGTCGCTGAACTGCAAGCCTTAATGAAAAACGCTGAAGAGTTAATTCTGGCAACGGATGAAGATCGCGAAGGTGAAGCGATCGCCTGGCACTTAGTAGAAGTCTTGCAGCCAAAAGTTCCTATTAAACGAATGGTCTTTAACGAGATTACTAAAGAGGCGATTCAAGCAGCTGTTGAAAATACTCGTGATCTGGACTATCACTTAATCGATGCACAGGAGACACGTCGCGTACTAGATCGTTTATTTGGTTATCGTTTATCCCCTGTTTTATGGAAAAAAGTTATGCCACGAATCTCAGCCGGACGCGTGCAATCAGTTGCAACCAGACTTATTGTTGAAAAAGAGCGCGAACGTATGGCCTTTATCTCATCGGGCTGGTGGGATTTAGCGGCCGTTACTGCCTTAGGTTTTAATGCACGCCTGCTTGAGGTTGAGGGCAAAAAAGTAGCCTCTACGAGCGACTTTGGCGCAGATGGTGCGGTTAAAGAAAAATCCCTTGCCAATATTTTATTACTCGATGAGACAAGTGCCAGAGATTTAGTGGCAAGCCTAAGCTCAACGCCTCTGATCGTAAAGTCGATGGAGGAATCCCCACGTACCGAACGTCCGAAGCCTCCCTTTACAACCTCAACTATGCAACAAGATGCAGGTAGCAGACTTGGTTGGGGTGCACAGATCACTATGCGCATCGCACAGCGTCTGTATGAAAACGGCTACATCACATATATGCGCACCGATAGCGTTAACTTATCCAGCCAGGCGATAGAGGCAGCACGCAAAGCCGCCAAATCTTTATATGGCGCAGACCATGTCGCAGATGCACCACGTACATATCTTGGTAAGACTAAAAATGCACAAGAGGCACACGAGGCGATCCGCCCAGCAGGAGAGAGTTTTAAAACCCCAGGTGAGTTAGCCCCCGAACTCTCCCGTGATGAGTTTGCACTCTATGACTTAATCTGGAAGCGCACCGTTGCATCACAGATGGCAGATGCTAAAAAGCTTCAGATGCGTGTTGATTTTGATGTACAAACAAATGATGGCAAGGCAACTATTTTTCGCGCTAATGGATCGGTGATTACATTTGCCGGCTTCTTAGCCGCATACGATGACATTGTCACCGATGAGAATAAAGATGAAGAGAGCTCCGATAAGCGCTTGCCTGCGATGACATTAGGTCAATCCGTTAAAGTCGATGAATACACCAGCGAGGGCCACGAGACCAAACCCCCGGCCCGCTATACCGAGCCGACTTTAGTTAAGAAGTTAGAAGAGCTTGGCATTGGCCGTCCATCTACATTTGCATCGATTATTCAAACGATTCAAGATCGCGGATATGTCTATAAACGCGGCCGCGCATTGGTGCCTACTTTTTTAGCTTTTTCTGTCACTGGCCTGCTCGAGATGCACTTTACGAAGCTTGTCGATTACGAATTCACGGCCAGTATGGAAGAAGATCTCGACAAGATCGCAGCAGGGGAGGCCGGCCGGGTCGATTGGCTACGTGATTTCTTCTACGGCGTCGATGGCCAACCTGGACTTAACGAACTATCGGCAGACCTTGGTGTTATCGATGCCCGTGCAACAAACACAATGAACTTATCTGACACGATTGAAATCCGCGTTGGACGCTACGGTGCTTACCTGCAACAAAACTTGCCCGATGAAGAGCGAAAGCTAGCAAACATTCCAGAGTCACTTGCCCCCGATGAGTTAACTCTTGCTAAGGCGATTGAACTATTAGAGGCGCCATCAGGTGAGCGCGATCTTGGAATCGATCCAACAACAGGATTTCCTGTCATCGCAAAGTCTGGTCGCTTTGGACCATACATCACCGAGGTTTTACCAGTTATTGAACCAGAGCTAACCGCGTCCGGTAAGAAGAAACGTAAAAAAGCCGATGCACCTAAAGCTAAAACCGCATCACTTCTTTCAACGATGACATTGGATACCGTTACATACGAAGATGCCTTGCGTTTGTTATCACTGCCCCGCACACTGGGTACTAACGCCGCCGGTGATGAGATCACCGTTCAAAACGGGCGCTATGGTCCATACTTAAAGGCAGGCGTTGATAGCCGCACACTGACATCTGAGGAGCAATTATTTTCATTGACGTTAGATGAAGCACTCGAGATTTATTCAAAACCTAAAGAGCGCCGCCGTGGTGTTGCTAAACCTCCTGTGAAAGAGTTGGGTGTAGATCCAACAACCGAAAAGCTACTCATCATTAAAGATGGTCGCTTTGGAATGTATGTCACCGATGGCGAAACAAATGCAACACTGCGCCGCGGTGATACTGCAGAGGGAATGACTCTTGAGCGTGGGTTAGAGCTCCTTGCTGGCCGACGTGCCTGGGAGGCCGAGAACGGTCCATCACCAAAGAAGGCGCGTAAAAAGGCTGCGAGCAAGCCAAAAAAGGGCGATACCGCACCGACGCTTACAAAGAACGTTGTAAAAAAAGCCGGTGCAAAAAAAGCAGCAAAAAAAGCAGCAACCGGAAAAGCAAAGAAAAAAGCCGAGTAGTTATTTCATCCCAGGTGAAATCACTTTTATCCCTAGCTCTTTGGCGTTCTTAATCATCGCCTTGTCATAAGTTATAACACCCTCCACAGACTTATCTAAGAAGATTACTGTTGCGACGTGGAGTGCATCTAAAGATTTTAGAGTTATTGCAGGAGCGAAGTTCTCAGCCATACTCAGGATAGCTGGATTTAAAGGAGTCAAATCAATTCCCGCCAGAATTATCTGAGCCCGATCGATTTTCTCAGGAGCAATTTTGTGAAGCACCCTAATGATCTCTACTCGAGTTAATACAGAACTCTTTATTGTGAAATCAATAAAATCTGTTAAGGCCGCCGATTCCTTTTCTACAATGAGTAACTTAAGAAGTGCTGAGCTATCTGCATACCAACTCAATATCGTGCCTCGGCGCGAATCTCCATGAGAAGTTCAGTCGAGGTCTTCTTACCTTTCAATTTATATGTAGGTACCTCGAAGCGTGTAATGGGATTTTCTGCAGGAATGATTAATCCAGCTGCGATATATTCCTCATAGAGAGATTTAGTGATTGGGACCAATCGAGCAACCGGAATACCATGTTCGGTTATTTCAAAGACAACACCATCTTTAACTTGATCTAATATTTTTGAGGCAGATTGACGGAGTTCACGCACACCACATGATTTGCGCAAAGGGTTTAGCGAACTATTCTTGGCTGTAACCTTTTTCTTTGCAGCTGCTTTTTTTGTTTTGTGCGCCGATGTTGTCATGCTGCAAAGGTAGCACAATTATTTTATTGTGCTACAGCAATTAACAGCTTTAAAGAAGGCCTTAGTAGCCTCTATAAGCCCAGTTCATCTGCGCGATAGACTCATGCAATGCCTAGAACCCTCCCTACCCCTGCCGCCCCGGCCCAAGATGAGACACGTGGCGTTCTAGCGATCAAACCCTTCCGAAAGCTCTGGAACTCTATGGTTTTTTCATCCCTGGGTGATTGGCTGGGTTTACTGGCAACGACAGCCCTTGCCCAACAACTCTCCGGTGGAGATTACTCAACGGCTAACTTTGCAATCGCTGGTGTCTTTATCGCCCGTTTGCTACCGGCGGTTTTCTTAGGTCCTATCGCCGGAGTAATAGCCGATCGCTTTGATCGCCGAAAATTAATGGTTTCAAGTGATGTATTGCGCACAGGACTCTATATTTCAATTCCGATTGCACATAATTATTTCTGGTTATACACGGCAACAATCTTGGTCGAGTGCGTCACTCTTTTCTGGTCACCAGCTAAAGAGGCATCGGTACCCAATCTTGTTCCCCGTGAAAAATTAGAGTCGGCAAATCAAGTTTCATTACTTGCCGCCTATGGCACTGCGCCAATCGCAGCAGCGCTCTTTACATTTCTCTCACTCTTTACTAGCGCAATCAACGCTGCCTTTTCTTTAAATACTACGGCCGTTGATATCGCGCTATACCTGAACGCACTCTCATTTGCCTTTGCCGCATTTACAATCTGGGGATTGCGTGAAATCCCTAAGGGCGCCGCAGCAAAACATGCAGCTGAATCTGGAATCATAAAACCCTTACTCGAAGGTTGGAAATCAGTAAGTGGATCAAAGATTATTCGCGGACTCGTTGTTGGAATGGTCGGTGCCTTTATCGCAGCTGGCGCCGTCATTGGCCTTGCCCGAACATTTGTAGGTGACTTAGGTGGCGGAGAAGCGGCCTACGGTGTGCTCTTTGGCGCAGTCTTTACAGGCTTAGCCTGTGGTATCGCACTTGGACCTAAAGTCTTTGCGCAGTTCTCGCGCCGACGTTTATTTGGTGCATCCCTTACCATCGCCGGTTTATTTCTCGTTGGCCTTGCCGCAATCCCTAACCTTGTTCTAGCTGTCTTTACAGTCCTCGCACTCGGTGCATTTAGCGGGATCTCCTGGGTCACCGGTTTTACGATGCTAGGCATGGAGGTCGCTGACGATGTGCGTGGTCGCACCTTTGCCTTCGTACAGAGTTTGATCCGCGTAGTTCTAGTCGGCGTCCTTGCTATTTCACCGTTGATCGCCGCGGCCGTGGGTGAACACACATTTAAATTTCAAAACACACAGGTAAGTTATAACGGAGCATCGGTAACAATTCTTATCGCAGGTTTAATCGCCGCATTGATCGGTGCGATCTCATATCACCAGATGAAAGATCGCCCCAATGTCTCTCTATGGTCTGATATTTCAAATGCTTTCAAGGGCGAGCTCGGCAGTATTACAGGTGCGCCAACTAAAGGAACATTCATCGTCTTTGAAGGTGGAGAAGGTATCGGTAAGACAACACAGGCCAAACTTCTTAAAGCATGGCTTGAGCAAGAGGGTGAGTCCGTTGTCCTATCTCGCGAACCAGGCGGTAGTGATTTAGGTATTGAGATTCGAAAGATATTACTTTCGCACTCAACGGGTGAGATCAGCCCGCGCGCAGAGGCGCTGCTATACGCTGCCGATCGTGCCCACCATGTTCATAGTGTTATTCGTCCATCACTTGCCGCCGGCGATGTTGTTATTAGTGATCGTTACTTCGATTCATCGATTGCCTATCAAGGTGCAGGTCGCGTTTTAGAGCCCGGGGAAGTTGCTCGAATTTCGCGCTGGGCAACTGAATCCTTATACCCAACGCTCACGATAATCATTGACCTGCCAGCAGAAATCGGCCTTGCCCGTCTGGGCAGCAAAGATCGCTTAGAGGCACAACCGATTGATTTCCCCGAGCGCGTGCGCCAAGAGTTCTTGCAGTTAGCACTGCTTGACCCAGAGCGATACTTCATCGTCGATGGCAATCGATCCATTGAAGATACCCACACTGCAATTATTGCTAGAGTCAGTGAGATTGCAGCACTCAAGCGCAATGCCCGTGAAGATAAAGGTGCACTACTACTGCGCCCGATTCGTGCCGTTAATAAAGTCGTGCGTACAACGGCTAAAAAAACTTCGGCCAGTGCAAGTAAGGCAGTCAATAATGCAAAACCAAAGAAGAAGTTAAATACGAAATGAGCGCCGCGGCTAGCGTCTTTGGGGATTTAGTTGGGCAAGAACATATCGTTGATGTATTACAAAGCGCCGTTGCAGCGACTCGAAGTGGCGATGAAACCCTGGGAAATGCTGATCAGGCCATGACACATGCTTGGCTCTTTACCGGCCCACCCGGATCTGGCCGCTCAAGTGCAGCCGTTGCATTTGCACAAGCACTTGTCTGCTCAAGTAATGGCTGCGCCACATGTAATGCCTGCCGCAGTGTTATCACCAACGCACATCCCGATGTTGAAGTTATTCGCACCGAAGGGTTATCGATCAAAATCGACGAGGTCCGCGAGCTCTTAGCCCGCGTTGCATGGGCGCCATCGATGGGCGGCTGGCGCGTTGTCGTGATGGAGGATGCCGACAGGCTTACAGAGTCTGCGGCGAACGCCTTACTCAAAGCAATAGAAGAGCCAGGCAACCGCACAGTCTGGCTTTTGTGTGCGCCAACTTTGCACGATGTCTTGCCAACGATTCGCAGCCGCTGTCGCCATTTACAACTTGTAACACCATCAACACAAGCCGTTGCTCAAGTGCTACAAAGCCGCGATGGAATAAGCCCGCAGATGGCTGATTTTGCAGCCCGCGTGAGCCAAGGACATATCGGCCGCGCGCGGTATTTGGCAAAGAACGAAGCCGTGCGCAACACCCGCACCACAATTATGAAACTTCCCCTTACATTAAAGTCAATCTCATCGGCATTTGCCGCCGCGCAAACCCTGGTTGATTTAGCAACTGATCAGGCAAATGAATCGGCCGAAGAGCGCAACCAAATCGAGCTCGATGATCTCTCCCTTGCTTATGGCAAAGGTGCAACGGGCCGAGGCATGGCAACGGGTGGTGCTAAAGCGATAAAGGAGTTAGAGAAAGAGCAAAAGACTCGCAGCACCCGCATGGTGCGAGATGGCCTGGATGCCGCTCTTCTAGATATCGCAACCTTTTATCGCGACGTCATGATGGTGCAGGCCGGTGCCAACGACGGGCTGATCAATAAAGAGTTAGAGAATCAAGTAACGACCTATGCCGCCAACACCAAGCCGCACACCACAATAAATAAGATCAACGCCATTATGGCCGCGCGCACCAACCTGGGCCATAACGCAGCACCGTTACTTACCGTTGAAGCGCTGATGTGTGTGCTCGCTCGCTAAATCAATTTCTTTTGTAAATTTCGCGGCGGTGCCCAACGGATACGATTTCAATAGTCAATATATTTTTATGTATTGAATAAATAATTCGATACTCACTGACGCGAATTCGATAACTATCTCGCCCAGTTAATTTCTTAGCAACAGGCGGAAGAGGATTATTCTCTAAAGTCGCAATAGCCCCGTGGATCCGTACTTGAAGCTTTTGAGGTAAGGCGTTTATAGATTTTTCTGCTCGAGCCGAAAATACAATTTCATACTTAATCAATCGAGTTTCAAATCTCTCTTTACCTGGGCCCAAGGGATCTTCGGAGTTTTATCCAACATCGCTTCATCAACAGCGGCAATGTCTTCTAGCTCTTCTTGTGCTTCGACCAAAGATTCAAAGAGCTCAGGACTAATCACCACGGCAACATCGACGCCATGGCGTGTTATCCATACAGGCTTTTTCTTTGCCTGATTTAAAACTGCAGGCAACTGTTCACGGGCCTCTGTGACCGATAACTCTTTCATAGTGTTAATGTACAGAATAAGTTTGGAAATGTACATATTATTAACTGTCCAACTCATAACTGTCCTTCTCGAAAGCGATGAAGCCCAAGCATTTCAACGACCTCTGACACTCCCACCGACTTATCCCCAACGCTTAAATCTCTATACTCAAGCCATGGGCAGTGCCAGAAAACTACTGATAGTCATCACCGTGGTTGCATGTTTATTAACCGGTTGTTCTTCAACCACCACAGAGTCAGTTCCTGATGCCCCAAACGATGCATCGACCCTTAACTGGCAAGAGTGCAACGGCAACTTCCAATGTGCAACGTTAAAAACTCCGATCGATTACAACGATGCAACCCTGGGCCAATTCGATATCGCCGTGATCCGCTACCGCGACCCAGGCCAGCGAGATCGCATCGGCTCTCTGGTGATTAACCCCGGTGGGCCAGGTGTGAGCGGCATCGAATACGCCCGTAGCGCCCAGTACATCCTGAGCCCCGATGTTCTTGAGCGCTATGACATCGTGGGCTTTGACCCACGTGGAATAGGCCAATCCACCCCTATTCACTGTCTGAGCGATGCCGAGCAGGATGAGCTCTTTGCAAGTGACCCTAAGCCCGATAACGATGCCGAATACGCCCAAGGGCTCAGCGACACCCAAGCCTTTATCGATAAGTGTGTGGCAAAGACGCCCAACCTTGCACATTTTTCAACCCAGGATGCCGCCCGCGATATGGAGCTACTGCGCCAGGCATTAGGTGAAGAGAAGTTAAATTACATGGGATTTTCCTACGGAACATATCTTGGAACGCTCTATGCGCAAGCTTTTCCAAACAAAGTTGGGCGTTTTGTTTTAGATGGTGCAGTCGATCCATCGATCTCAATCGAGCAACAATCTTTAGTGCAGGCCGTTGCATTCGAT
>Ga0214919_10005216_pt1 | contig 18554 bp, 27 predicted proteins | sample LL1503_MetaG_FD_177994 | JGI IMG/M metagenome (GOLD analysis project Ga0214919, IMG submission 177994) | Freshwater microbial communities from Lake Lanier, Atlanta, Georgia, United States - LL-1503 | ecosystem: Environmental > Aquatic > Freshwater > Lake | place: USA: Georgia | collected...
TGCGGTGGGCAACTCAGCACAATGGACATTTGGTACAGACGGTGTTGCAACTTTGCCCGGAGAAGGTGTTCTACAAAGTATCGACGATTCAGTTACCTTACGAAGTTTGAATACTACAACTGGCAATGCCAACAGCGTGTATTTAGGTACCTCGGGCGGCCTGGGTTTCAATGATCAGGAGATCGGTGGCAACTGGTTGGAAATATTTAGAACTGGCACAGAGCCTGAAATCAGGGTGCCAGTTGGACGTGGTAATCTAAACATACAAACAGCCCAGGGCGAAACTCCTTATAACTGGGTATTTGACAACACTGGCAAACTAACCATGCCTGGTCCCGCACAATTGGCAGTATATGCCAACACCACAGTAAGAGACAGTTCGATCACTAGTCCCACACCAGGAATGATGATTTATGTCACTGGCACAGGTATGCAGGTACGAGGTGCCACAAGTTGGAACACTATTGCAGGATCTGGAACTTGATCATGAGTTGGTTCAAAAGAATACCGCACAGATATCCACCCACAACTGCCGCACCCACACCCTATAGATCCAGCCCTGCCACAGATCGAGCACTGGAACAGGCCAAAGAAATTGGTCCACGTAGTCATAAAAGTGTCAAAAAATCCCGCCCTATAAATAAGGGATGAAACCCACTATAGCACTATTCCTACATCATCCTAGGACTTCGGTGCAGAGTGGAAACGCTGTAATGCAAGCCTTGCGTGAACATTACCATTTCAAAATATTCACACGCCACGAACTTGATGCCGAGTTCTTTGATGATGTAGACTGTGTGGCCTTTCCAGGCGGCATAGGCGATTCAGATTCCTATGACTGGTTGTTCAGAGTCAACGGCCCTGTGATACGCAACTACATGACTCAGGGCGGTAGATATCTTGGCATTTGCATGGGTGCCTATTGGGCCGACGCAGACTACTTCGATATACTAGATGGAGTAAGAGCAGAACAGTATATTCGGAGACCCGGCACAGACACACGTCGTCCACATGCCAAGGCAGCCAACATAACATGGCGCGGCCAATCTGAGCGTATGTATTTTTATGATGGCTGTGCCTTGGTAGGTGATGAATCTAAGTTTGAAACCATTGCTAGATACGCCAATGGAGATCCAATGGCCATCATACAAAACCGTGTGGGCTTGATTGGCTGCCATCCTGAGAGTCAACTGTTCTGGTATGACAAACGATATCTAAAGCCGCACTGGCATCAAGGTCAACATCACACTCTGTTGTTGGATTTTGTTGATCAGTTGTTTACAACAAAATAGTCACTCAAAACTTTGTCAACCTAAAAGTGCTCCAATAAATATCTGTCTAAAGCAACACAAAAAGGCAGCACTAGATGGATAGATATAGAGAACTTGAACAACTTGTACAGCAATTTAGAAGACCACTACCTCAAGACACACGCTACGCAGACAGACTGGCAGAAGAACTAGAACTAATAAGAGATCAAAATTTTTCCAGACATTTTTTGCGAGTGAGAGAAATACTGGATCTCACAACCGACATACCGCACATCACCAGAGGATCAGCAGGTTCAAGCCTGGTGTGCTGGCTCTTGGGCATCAGTGATCTTGATCCTGTAGCAGAAAACATTCCCATAGCACGTTTCATGAATCCCAAGCGTGATGACTTGCCAGACATTGATCTGGACTTCCCACATTGGCAACAAGAAACTGTAATGAATCGCATATTTCGACGCTGGCCCGGACAAAGTGCCAGGGTATCAAACTATGTAATGTACAAAGAAAAATCCGCCAAACGAGAAGCGGCAAAAAGATTGGGAGCCAAAGGTACTCTTAAACGTGGATTTGAATTTGATCAAGTGTTGCCCCCAGAAGAAATTGCCGAAGCCGAACGAGTAGCAGCCAAACTCATGGGCAAAAAACGTTGTATCTCAAAACATTGCGGCGGCATACTAATTTTTGATAGGGCGGTGCCTAAGAGCCTGATCAACGGTGAAAATCAAATCCTGTTGGACAAATACGAAACAGAAGATCTTGAACATTTCAAAATTGATATTTTGGCCAATCGAGGTCTGAGCCAACTGTGGGAAATTGATCAACGTCCACTAACTGACTATCCTGAGTACGACGAAGCCACCAGCGACCTTCTGGGTCGCGGTGATGTGCTGGGAGTAACACAAGGCGAATCACCGGCCATGAAACGCTTGTTTAGAGCACTCAAGGTCAAGAGCAAGAGTGACTGTACCTTGGCCACAGCATTGATACGACCAGTGGCCACACAGGGTCGTCGCAAAGCATCAGCGTTTCAAGACTGGTCAGCAGATACCATACAGCATGACACAGTGATTTTTGAAGATGACGCCATAACCATGATAGCCGACATCTTGGAGTGCGACATGTACACAGCAGACATGTGGCGTCGTGCATTTGCCAAGCGCAACGAAGAAAAAATCTATGAGTTCATGCAGTTGATTGGAGATCACCCCAAGAGAGACAGTGTGTTGGCCGCCTTGCGAGAACTCAGTCATTTTGGTCTTTGTCGTGCTCATGCTACCAATCTGGGTCGATTGATCTGGGCTTTGGCTTATCAAAAGGCACATAATCCTGAAAAGTTTTGGAAAGCCTGTTTGAAGCATTGTGAAGGCAGTTATGCTCACTGGGTGTACTGGCAAGAAGCCAAGTTGGCCGGTGCGGTTCATGCACCATTGGAAGGTGGTGAATGCGAAGAATTGGCACGTACCGGTCGTTGGACCAGCGGCAGATTTATTCCGGCCTGTACTGAAATTCGTCGACCAGGCGAAGTGGAGTTTCTGGGCTTGGTAGCCAATTATCGTGTGTTCAAAAGCGGAGCCAAAGACTACATAACCTTTGCAACTCTTGGCACAGGTAACGGACGCTATTTGGATGTGATAATACCACATGCCATCAGTTTTGCAGATCAACCAATTTTGTGGGGAAAAGGCCGATTGGACTTTACAAACAGCAGTGAATGTGTTAAAGTATACAAAAGCAAACGCATGAAGTTACAAGACATAGCACATATTGATTGATGGCCAGACTACACATATACCCACACAGCGAACCACAGCAGGACCTACACATAGTGGCAGATCCTGCTGCCTTGAGAGCCTTGGCAGAGGCCTTGACCAGTGTGGCTCGAAATCCCAACAGTTTTGAACGAGTACGATTACACACCAGTGATGGACATGAATATACAGCAATGATAGTGTCGGGTGTGGACGAGGACGAATGGCAGAACATACCACCGGCCTATGCTCGATCAGAGGTTCCCACAATCTCGACTCTGGAAGATTATCACAACATACGCAAACAGTTGACTGACTCACGGGCTGTAACAAAATAGTAACACAAATTTGCCTAAATACAGGATGCAGAAAATGTATCGCAGTATTTTTATCAGTGATGTACACCTAGGCACAAGAGATTGCAAGGCAGAAGAACTCAACAATTTCTTAAAGCACAACTCATGCGATACCTTGTATCTAGTGGGGGACATCATCGACGCCTGGAAAATACAACAAAACAAGTGGCGTTGGAAACAAAGCCACACCAATGTAGTGCGTAGAGTTTTGGGTCACGCCAAGCGTGGCACTAGAGTTTTATACATATCTGGAAATCATGACGAATTCCTGCGTCCAATGATACCGTATGGGTTCTCATTTGGTCTAATAGAAATTGTAAATCAAACAGAACACATAGGTGTAGATGGTCGGCACTATCTTGTGGTGCATGGGGACTTGTTTGACGGCATCACTCGACTGGCACCCTGGCTAAACTTTTTGGGAGATCGAGCCTATGACTTTATCCTGGTACTTAATAGTAAATTTAATTGGCTCCGCCATCGCTTGGGTTTTGGTTACTGGAGTCTTAGCCTATATCTCAAGCATAGGGTCAAAAAAGCCGTGGACTTTATTTTCCACTTTGAACGCAACCTTGCCCAGTACTGCAAAAAGCGCGGATATGATGGCGTGGTCTGCGGTCACATACACCACGCAGAAATAAAAGAAATAGACGGCGTGGTCTACATGAATGATGGAGATTGGGTCGAATCATGCACTGCCCTGGTAGAGCATCATGACGGACAATGGGAGATCGTAACATGGACACGAAGAAATGACCAAGAAGATATTGATAATAACAGACAACTTGCCGGATCAGATTAATGGCGTGGTCACCACTTACAAGAACATTGAGGCTTGTGCGCTACTGGATGGTTATAGCGTTGATTATATTGATCCCGGGCGGTTCCGCTATGTTGATTGTCCTCGCTACCACGAAGTCAAACTTGCCCTTCCGAGCAAGATGGGCCAGAAGATTGCGGAGATTGATCCGGATCATATCCACATCGCCACAGAGGGTCCTCTTGGTTTGTGGGCTAGAAAGTATCTTTCAATATGTGGTTATAGGTACAACACCGCTTATCATACTAAGTTTCCTGAAGGGCTAAAGAAACTGTTTGGTATTCCTGAACTAGTGACCTGGCCACTGGTGCGTTGGTTTCACAAACACTCAGGCAAAGTGTTGACCACAACTGATAGCATGGTAGCGGAATTGCGCTCACATGGATTCCGGGGCAAAATTGTGTCATGGACTCGAGGAGTTGATCGTGAGATATTTAGACCTGAACTGAGAGAAAACTTTCCTGCCAAGTATTTGCTGTGTGTGAGTCGGGTGAGTAAAGAAAAAAATCTAGAAGCATTCTTGGACCTGGACTATCCTGGCTATCAAAAAATCATGGTAGGTGATGGCCCCATGTTGGAAACATATCGCGAACAGTATCCTGATGTCACATTCACTGGATTCAAAACAGGCGTAGAACTTGCTAGATATTATGCCAATGCAGAAGTGTTTGTGTTTCCTAGCCGATGGGAAACATTTGGTATTGTCATGATCGAAGCCATGGCCTGCGGAACTCCAGTGGCTGCTTATCCCGTTCAAGGTCCGGAGGATGTTGTAGATGAAGGCGTGACAGGTTGTTTGAATTCCAATCTCAAGCAGGCAGTTACTGATTGTTTGTTTTTAAATAGACAACAGGTATGGTCTGGCAGCCAACGTTGGTCATGGCAACGTGCGTGGGAAATATTCAGAGACAACCTAGTTCCAGCAAAGCCACAAAAATAAATTACTCATATTGTGTGTGCTTTTATTTTTAGCACCCAAGTTTAAATACTGTCTATGAGCAGTATTTTTGAAGAACTGAATGATCTTATAACTGAGTCATCAGTTGGTAAGGTATTGGGTGTTACTTTGTTGATTCTTGTTTTTTCAGGAGCCGTGGCTCTTGGATTTGCCTATTGGATTACTCATAGACATTGATCATCGGCCCACATAACGTTTGGGTTCCGCTTCATATCTGCGTTGTGCTTCAGTCTTGGGAATGATACCAGTGCCCAATTGAGGATACTTTTCGATTCTATCTTGTATAATAAACGCAAACATCAGACCAATGCTTGCCGCAATAATTATGCCCATTACTCCCCATATGGCATTGGCCCATACAGCATCTATGCGTCTACGACGCTTGACCGCACGAACATGATCCTCTCTCATTTGTTTGGCAATAAGAGTTTTTTGTTGTTCTCCCATGATCTTCATCATCTCTTCAACTTCGGTATGTAAGGCACCCAATTCAGGAGGTGATTGATACACCATTATCTCACGCAGTTCAGTGCCCATCTGTTCCAGTTGCTTGCGCATGAGCACACGTTGTAGAGCACGTTTGCCCAGGCTAGCATCACCTTGATAGATCTCGTGCTGGCTGTGCTTTTCTTCTTCTTCAAAAATGGCCATGCACTTGTAGTAGTTGTCATAGTAAGTGCCTAGGTGCTCGCCCAGTTCAGTGTAGATACCTGCTGTCTCACCATCACGTTTGTTCAGTTCGATTACTCGATTTTTTTCTTTTACAAATTGATTGCGTTGTTCAACTGTGGGTGTTTTGCCTTTGGCCTCATATGCGCCGTGGAACTGCTCGTCAAGATCCTTGAGCACGGCTTTGACATCTCCGGCAGCACCTTTGATGTCTTTGTACAGTTGACAGCCTTTTTTGACCGCGGCTACAGCGCCATTGGCCAAGGCAAATAGTGTTAATGGATCCACTTTGTTATATTCCGCGGTCCTTACGCTGAGGACTCAGAGTATTTACAACTTGCTTGTGTGGGATTAAACTGGGTTTAAAGTACGGCCACAAAAAAAAGCCCCTTGCGGGGCTGTGTTATTTTTTTGCAGTGGTTTTTTTTGCTCTGGGCTTTTTGAGTACCACTGGTTTTTCAGCGGTGGGTTTTCGAGCACGGATCTTTTTGGGTCGAGCAGGGTTGTCTGCGTGTGTTGCCCATTCTTCTGGTGTGAGTGCGTGTAACCCAACACAAAATCCAGTTTGACTACGGCCGCAACCACATTTGGTTTGGGTATTGGCTTTGGCATCTACGTGTGCTTTGGGAAATGGCCAATCGGTTGTGGGCGTCTCAATTTTGTAAGGTGCTTCGGCTGCCGGTGTTTTTGGCCGACCAAAAAAGAATTCTTTGAATTTTTCAAACATATTTGTCTCCTTGAATTATTTATATTCTAGTGATCGCTCACTAGTAAAAACCATTGATTTGCAATTACAAGATCATATATAATAGCACATAGGACGCTGGATAGGCCGGGTCCTATAGTAAACTCGCTTTATAGGAGAAAATTATGTTTACAGCAGACGCAATCATCGACACGGTTCAAACCAGTAAAAAGACACTGGTCAACACATTTGTTACCAATGAAACAATCAAAGACTCAATGATCAAATTCATTGACACTCAAGCAGAGTACACCAAAAAAGCCGCCAAAGTTGGCCTGGACACCGTGAACACTTTGACCAGCGAAACAGTCAAAGCCGTTCAAGAAGCAACCAAATACGACTACGTCAAGGCCTACGAAGATTTCTTCAAGGCACTCAAGCCAGTCACAGCCAAAAAGTAATACCTTAGTATTACCATTTGCCAGCCCTGCCCAGCAGGGCTTTTTGTTGACCAATAATGGCGATTCTGCTATACTTGCCACATGAGATACTTAATACCGTTAATTGTTGTGGTTGCAGGCTGTGCCAATGTGCGTCCACCTGTAGATGTCATGCTCATACCCAATGACTGTGCCAATCAAACTGCTATCATCAATTGGTTGGAAGATCAAAGCCGACTAACACCCCCACCAATGTCAGACAAGGATCAATATGCCAGACATCGTGCCTCGATTCGCCAGCGTGTATGGACTATGCGCTACACTTGCAATCCTGTGTAGTACCGGTTGCTCCACAGTTCAACGAACGCCCATGGGATTTTATGACCTAGATCACTTTCAAATTGATTGCAGAAAAAAAGCAGAACAAATTGCATTTTTGCAAAGTATGCGTCCCACCAATGATGAAAGACTATATGCAGGATTCAGTGCCATGTTGCAACCCTGGACCTATATCACAGATCCTTATGGGCACGACAGTAAACAAGCCATCTCTACAGGAAGAACCCAATGGTTAATAAATCAAAAATTAATGGAACTTCGCGACAACTGTTGATTGTGAGTTTGCTGGCACCTGTCATGGCCATTGCCCAACAGTGTGTGCTACAGACCAAAACAGTAACACAGGCGCAGGTTCAAATTGAAGAACGTAGCCAAATCACTTCACAGATAGTGCCGGTTCCTGGCGGCGATCAACGATGCATGATCTCCATGCGAGGTCGTGTGGGCGCCACATGGTACACAGGATTCGGAGACTTTGTGTTTGCTCGAACAGGTGCGCCCGAACAGGCCTGTGCCAGTGCTCGATCTCGAGCCGAAGCCAGTATTGTATCACAGGCGGCTCCAAAACAGGTGGCAACCGATAATACTTTGGTTTGCCGGGAAGACCCCACACTAGATAATGTGCGTAAAACGGATCCAGGTACTGTGGCCAAATTGGCTCAGTTTCGCCCACATCCAGATTACCCACGTGAATTCCACTACAACGGATCAAGATGCCGTTGGTTTTTGGATCCTGCTTGGACCGGACGCGATCTGCGCACAGGGCAGGGCATAATTTGCCACCTACAAGACAACAATTGGGTTGTGGTTGACAAATTTTAACAGATCGGTTATACTATCAACACATTAATCACCAAAGAGGTAGATATGAAACTTTCAGTAATTGGTTTAGCACTTGTTGCAGTCATGGGGACGACACAGGCTCAAACACAACCGCATCCTTATGCAATGAATACCGCACCAGTGGCCACACCAGCCTCTGCTCCTGCGTGGTTTGTTCGACTGCCTGAGGATACACCAGACATGATCTTCTCAGCCGCTGTGGGCGTCAGCACTGATGAGCAGATGGCCTATGACAAGGCTCGTATACAAGCCGAACGCAAACTTGTCGAACTCATGACTTCAAGAGTGCGATCCAATGTAAAAAGTTACCGCAATGATCGTGGTGACAACATGCAAGAAAGCACAGAGATTGTTGTGAACAAAACCGCAGATGGTGAGTTGATCGGAGCGCAACGTGTGGATAGCCAAGCCACATTTGATGGCCGCACCTATCGTGTGTATGTGTTATTGCGTTATCCGCTGGCACAGAACAACACTTTACGCCAAGATCGTGAACGTGCTCAAAGCAAACGTGAAGCCGACTTGAGAGCCGCGCGAGCACAACAAGATCTTGAACGTGAAACTCAACGTCAACGCACAGAGGCCGAAGCCGCAGATCGTAGGTTAAAAGAGGAAATTGGACCACGCTCTGATGCACCTGCACCAGCCGCGGCACCTGCATCAGTACCGGCTCAAACAGTGAACACAAGTGAAGGACCTGTCAAGTTGTTAGATGTAGTCAATCCTGAGTACAAGCAACGGCGTGACGAAGCACTACAAAAACCCGGTGCTGTGATCGGTCAAACGGTCGTCCGATAAACGGCGTATAAATAGAAGCGGTGCCAAAAACGCCGCTTCTTCTCTTTCAATGAACATGCCCACACAAGAAACTATTCAAACGGAACAAAATCACTCACAATCCCTAGCCGATAATGGCATGTATGTTTTCATGGGCGACGTGGATGACGAAAACATCAAGCCAGTGGTGGAATGGGTGTTGTACGAAAACTATGTGACCAAGAAAAAGAAAAAGGAATTGTTGCTGATGATCTGCTCCGGCGGAGGAGACATGGGTGCGGCCTTTGCTCTAATTGACGTTATGATGAGTTCGCAGATTCCAATTAAAACTGTGGGTCTTGGCACCATTGCATCAGCAGGACTCTTAATCTTTATTTCTGGCACTCACGGACGCCGAATACTCACACCCAACACCAGTATCCTGAGCCATCAATTTTCGTGGTACAATGAAGGCAAGGTACACGAGTTGTTTGCCACAATGAAAGAGTTTGAACTCACACAGGCCCGAATGTTGGCACACTATGAATTGTGTACAGGTCTGGGGCGAGAAGAGATACGCACGAACCTGTTGCCGGCACAGGATGTTTGGCTATCAGCATCGGAAGCACTGGCCTTGGGCGTGTGCGATGATATCAGCGTGTTAAATAGATCTTAACCGCCACGTGCGCTACGGCGCATGACATTGGCACCACCAAAGCCTTTGGTGTTTGCTTTGGGTCCTTGTTTCTTAGGGGCCTTGCCTAGTCCAGGATGCAGTTCCTGGTTTTTCTTTTTGGCATCGTTGGCCATGTTGATAAATGGATTGGAACTTTTCTTTGGCTCTGTCATAACGTCTCCTTATCGTTGTCTTACGTTTCGACCCAGTACATCCTTGGTCATACGGGGTGCTTGACTTTGTTTGGCAGCCTTGGCACCTGGTCCAGTCAAGCGTTTTTTGTCAGTTTCTGCGTCTAGGGTGTCGGTGCTGACCCCAGGTCCCATATAGTCCACAAGTTCCCCAGCGTTGTTATCACCAGGTGCGTCGGTAGTGGCAGACTTTTCAATGTTGGCAATGGCTTTAGGTTCTTTGTTGATGTTAAACACTAACTTACCGCCTGAACTGGCAGTTGAACTATAACTCTTTTGTGCTTCCAGCGTGACTTGTGTAAACAACTTGCTGGGCCATATGGTTCTAAAGCCGTCAATCACAAACTCACCGTCTTTGGCTTTGCTGGCATCAGTGTACATCTGCACAAAGGCCGAGTGATTGAGAATGTCAGCGGCTGCTTCTGAGAAGTTGGTCTTCAAGTTGATTTCGTTGCAAACTTTGTATGCGATTGAACTTACCAAGTGATTGAGCGGAACTATCTTGCTGGGATCTTCAGCATTACGATCTTGATATAGTTGTTTCAAATTGTCAGACAACTTGGTTTTTTTGATGTCAAAGTTAGGATCACCTGCTGATTGTTTGAGACTCATCACTTGCGATATCTCGTCGGGAGTGATAATTCCCAACTGCACAGCCAAGTTTAACGGACCAGAGTTGTGATCGCCTTTGTCAATGGTCTTGAGAATATCAACAACTTCGGGATAATTTTGAGCAAACTGGGGCATGCCAGCGGCTTCGAGTTCACGTAAGGCAACCAACAGGTTTACACTGCTGGCCATAGCACCTTTGGCACCCTTGCTTGAAAGTTTGATCTGCTTGCCCTCAGGACTGACCAACAATGAGTCGTATAACTCGCCACTTACATTAGTATTAAAACTAACGGTGCAACCTGCAAATCCGTTTCTGCCCATAAACAAGGCGGCTGCCTCTCCTGCGTTGCCTTCAACTTCACCACCATTGATCAACACACAAGGCTGTAACATTTCACAAAAGTAATCTCGAAATCCTTTAAAGTCCATGCCTGTGCCATCCACAGCGACAGGAAACGTGGGTGAGTTTATAATGGTGGCGGCTGCCCGATATTCAGGACTTTGGACGGTAAACTTCTCACCAATCTGTGCCAAGATACTCTTGGGGGTCTGTTTCTTGAAATTGGTCAGCACATCACTGGGTTTGTAACCGGCTTTTTCTTTGCTACCTCGAGCATCAGTCTGCCCAAAGCCACCAGGGATGTCTTTGGTTTGGAAAAATGTATTCTGTGTTCTCACAGGTTTGATATCTCGAGTGAACTTTGCTAGATATCTAGTGCCCACAGCAGTATCAAATGCCGCGATACCAAATGCTCTCATGCTGGCATTGGGCTGATTGACCTTTTCAATTGGGTGTCCAGCGGCTTGTTCTACATCCATCCAAGCATCCATAAATTCATGGGCTGTGGCGTAACTGCCAACTTCAGGATAAAATGTCAAGGATTTGAACACAATTTTATCATCAGCCGAATCGCCTCTAGAATAAACTTCACCAGGTTTGCGAGCACTAAGTCCACGGCTTTCCGCCAACACAGAGTCCAAGATGTTGATTAAATCTCTCATCATGTACTTATCTTCGTACTAAGTAAACTCACAATGAATGTCACAATACCCATAGAAGTCAGCGGAGATATATGGTACAACGAACAAGCGGTGCTACAACAGTTACAAGAATTAGATGGTTCAGTCACAATAACACTGGATCTGCGCAGTGAAGGACCCAGTTTACATCGATTGGGTATTGTTGCTGTGGTGGATGCTTGGCTGGAACAACACAATCTATTACCCGACTCAATCACAGTCACACGATGGAGTAACGCTGTAGAAACAGTTGATTATAAAAAATTCCAATGTAGTGTTCCCAGTCATTTTTGGTATTTTGCTCAAAAGTACCAACTGCCGCCGGCGCTAAATTTTGATGATCCGAGGTCTCAATTGTTTGGCATGTTCTTGGGTCGTGCCACAGTTCATCGCAATGTAATTCTATACGAAGTATCACAAAGATGGTTAGATAAATTTTTAATCAGCCGGTTGCCAGCATTCACACCCGACGGAAGACCTGTGCCAGAACCCTGGCATATAAAAAACATAATGGATTGGCGCCTGCCAGAAACACTGGAGGATTGGACATCAACTCCACAATCAATTGTTGATTGGTTTGATTGTCAAACGTTTGCCAGTTTGGATTCTAGAACAGTTAGAGATCAGTACGGTGATCCGCACAATCATATCCTACACAACAGCAGTATACTGGAATACTACAATAAGTTTTCGATAGAACTTGTGTGTGAAAGTTATACGCTTGGCCAAACCTTTTTTCCTACTGAAAAAACTGCTAGGCCCATAGCAGGCACCCGACCCTGGTTAATTTATGCGGCACCTGGTTACTTAAAAAACTTGCGATGTATGGGATTCAGAAGTTTTGATTCCTTATGGGATGAATCATATGATCAACTGGAGGGGCCTGCTAGATGGTGGGCCATGAAAAAAGTAATACAACATTTGATTGATCTAGATGCTACCGGATTAAAAGATCTATTAGCACAAGCACACAAAATTGCCTTGCATAATCACATGCATCTTGGCAAGATAAATCCCAACATGAAGATTCAATTTCAATGATAACAAAAACATTTGATCAAGGTTGGGGACAACAATGGCCTCTCAAACAATACGAACAAACTGTTGTGCAAAGTTTAGTAAAACATTTTGCGGCCAGCAATCAAAGTGTGGTCATGATCAACAGCGTATGGTACTCAAAACAAGTGCATGAACAGGTCATTGCATGGTTACGCAACAATCATTGGGATCAAATTATTCTTGTGGCCATGCTGGATGCCGCAATCCCACAACCTAATTTTTATGAAGAATTCGGTCGTCCTGTGACAGGCATAGGCTACTATTCAGGAGCAGGTCAAGTGGATTTTTGTGCCATGTTTGTTGATCATTTTTTCCAATCACTTGATCAAGATGTTTTAGAGAATGCCAACACTATTGACACTGCCTACATGTGTTTGAATCGTAAACCTCATTGGCATAGAAAACAATTGTACGGGAGGCTACAAGCAAGAGATTTGATCAAACATGGTATTGTAAGCATGGGAGGTGATGGCCAAGCAGAGGTATCTCTGCTGGAGGACTGTGACCATGACAGTTTGGCTCCCAATGCCACTCGAGATCACTATGGCATTCCCAACGACATTGCGAGTCTAGGACATCTAGGCAATTGGTGCAGGCACTTGGTAAACATAGTTACCGAAACCTTTTATGATATCAATCACACAGGATTTGTGAGTGAAAAAATCTACAAGCCAATTGTGGGGTGCAGACCTTTTTTGGTATATGATCCTGATGGCGGTACTCGTTGGTTACAGGACAGAGGATTCGAACCTTACACGCGAGACTTTGGGGATATTTCGGATCTAGATCTTTCCTTGCCGAATAATATACCACAATTTCTCAGTGTGTTATGTGAACAAACTCCTGCTTACTGGCAAAAGAAATTTGTTGACTTGCAGGAAAAAATTCAGTACAATAAGGCTCATTTTACTGATTATGTGAGTCAGCAAAAAACCATTGTCAAACAAGGAATACCATGCCCAATTTAGTACCCATAGTGCTCGAACAAACAGCCAAAGGCGAACGCAGTTATGACATCTACAGTCGCTTGCTCCGAGACCGTGTGATCATGCTGGACACCGAAGTATCAGAACATACCGCCAGTTTGTTGGTAGCACAGATGCTGTTTTTGGAAAGCGAGAATCCTGACAAAGACATAGCCCTGTATATCAATTCCCCGGGTGGAAGTGTCACAGCAGGCATGGCCATTTATGATACCATGCAGTTTATCAAATGCGATATACAAACCATTGTGATGGGTCAGGCCTGTTCCATGGGATCTTTGTTGGCACAAGCAGGGGCCGCAGGCAAGCGCATGATCTTGCCACACGCACGACATATGATTCATCAACCCTCAGGTGGTGCTTCAGGCCAGGCCACAGACATACAAATTCAAGCCCGCGAAATTCAAAAAATGAAAGAGTATCTAACACAGATTTATGTTAAGCACAATACCGCAAGCAAGGACTTTGATGTGCTGAGTGCAGACATGGAACGTGATTTTTTTATGAGTGCCCGGGAAGCAGTAGACTATGGGCTTGCAGATCAAATAATTGATAAACGAGTATAAAATTGTTTTTCACGTTATCTTTTAATAAAGACACTAGATTACCTAATCACACACTGATCAACAACTGGTGGTTTAGTTATGATGATGGTTGGAGTAATACAAAAAATCGTTGGTTCAAAGGTTATTATCAACCTGATTGCAAGCACGGTAACTATGTTGAAATAAACACTGTAAACTCTAATATCAGTATTATTCATGATCAATACAGATCGTTTCCTTTGTGGTGGGATGACTCTACAACTACTCTTACAAATCTACTAGGTCAAGGCAAGAGCATTTATGCTGACGATTTGGTACTGTTGACTAATGATGGAATAGAACTAACCAAACAAGACATTATTGGCAAAATTCCACAAAATACAGTTTCTTTAGATCAAGTAGTAGAAAAAATAGAGAAAAATCTAATAGACAAAGTAAAAGATCTTGCAGACAATTACAATTATCTGCCAAAAAAATTGTTTGTGTCAGGTGGAATAGATACTTTGATGTTGTATTCTCTGATTAAACAAAAAAATTTACCAGTTGATGTTGTTGATTATCAACATTTGGATTATGATTGGTTTTTAAACAATAATTTAGAAAATATTAAATCCCAACATTGGGGCTATAATCAAATCCACCATTGGAGGCAAAGCACTATGTTGATTACTGGTGCTTGTGGCGATGAATTTTTGTTTAGAGGACCTTATACTATTGCATTATGGGCGGCTTGGTACAATATTGAAATTGAAAAGTTCATCAAAACATCATCTGGCTACCATTCAAACTATTTTTTAAAAGAAAAAAATATTAGTACATTCAGGAAATTTTATGAAAACAGAAAACAGATTCAAGAACAATATCCCACAAAAATTGATCTATTTCGACAAATACTCAATATTAATGCCAACGATCATCAACACTGGCATATTGGTAACACTATTACTTGGACTCCATTTAAAGATCTAGAACTAACCAAAATTATTTTGCAATTGTCTGTTGAAGATCTCATGCAACAAATTTTAGATGCTAAAGTTAATAAAACGATTATGGAAAGACTTTATCCTCAAAGTCTTTGTTTTTTAAGTAAATCAAAAAACTATCGCTCACGAGAGAATTTACATCTGCTAAAGTAAGGCAAGTGTATGTTTTTGTTCAGTACATTCGGAATCCGTGTTTTTTAGCCAGTTTATAACGGTGTTGGCCCCAGGCTTCTAAAAAATTCCAAATTGCGTTTAATACTCTCCTCATGCAAAATTCCTATCATGATGCTTGTCATACTCACGGGCCCAGTATTCAATATCAGCCTCACTCTGAATACACTTGGTGCTCAAGTAATTCTCCAACTGAGATTGGTAATTTTGCTTGGGAAACATCTCTGTCAGTCTCTCCAATAGTTGTGTCATTAGTTGTGACATAGTTTTCTCCTTCTCAGTATTTACCACTAATGGCTCGTGGTTTCTACTAATATAATCAAGATTAATACTTGAGTACTAATCTTTGGAGTTTGACTTGAAATATCCCAAGTGCTATAATGCACACATATTGACTTTTTTGGATCATGATTGTGACAAAAATCTGGTGTTTATTAACGTGTCTAATGCTAATCGCCTGTGGCGGGGGCGGGGGCGGCGCCTCTTCGAGCACTGGGGCCTCGGGCGCCAGCATTCACTTTGTTAGCACGTTAATTCCCTACGACAATGTAGTTAAAAATCTAGCAGTGGGCGACCTGAATGGCGACGGACTAGATGATATTGTGATTGGAGGCTGGAACGGCACAGGTACTGCTTATCTTTATGTATTAATACAAAATTCCAATGGCACACTCACAGACAAAACCTCTCAACTGTTGAGCACAAATGTCTATGGAGGTAGTCAACGTATATTCATTGAAGACTTTGACAATGACGGTTACAAAGATATTTTCCTCCCAGGATTTGATGACTGTACAGGCTGTCTTACCAACAGCATAGTATACTGGGGCTCGACCGCGGGCACATTTACCAAACAAACATTACCTGATCAGATATCTGCACACGGAGCCTGCGTGGCCGACGTCAACAATGACGGTGCCCTAGATGTATTAGCGTCAGGTGGCGGACTTTATGTAAATCAAAGTTCTAGATCTTTTGTGCTCAACAAGACGTTGTTGGTCAATAATTCGTTTAGTACTTGTAGTATAATAAGAGATAGCACCAGTGGAAATATTGCTGTGCTACTGGGCAATAATAACCAAGTAGCAGGATCGCCATCCAATATCAATATCTACGACAGCAATCTAAATCTCCTGAGCCAGCAAGGAGTTTCTGGACAAGACGCCACGGCTTTTGATCTTGTGATGAGTACCACAGTAGACGTAAACGGCGACGGTTATAAAGATTTGGTCCTGGTATTTAACCCATTGGCACCAAGTTCTCCGGGGCGTAAGGAAATATGGTTGAATTCGGGCAACGATACTTGGAGTTATAGCACAACATTTGATTCGATCTATCACAATCAGTATCACATAGTAAGTCTGGTCAATGGATCAAATCTACTGTACTACTTCTCCGGTGGGGCAACTGGTGTTGGACTGTACCAATTGACCGGCGGGTCCATGCAGGCCTATAAACACGACAGTTTTACCACAATGCTCAGTCGACTCAGCAGTTCGGGAACTACAGTTGACCTGGGCGCAGTTTATCAAGGCAACGGAACGGTATACATGATACAGATGGTTGGCGGATCCATATATACCCAAGCACTTTGACTGTGATACAAACATGTGTTATAATGCACTACCGGTTTAACAAAGGAGTTGACATGAACAATTGGGACAAAGGAAATTTGGACTTTATCTTGAATTCAACTGACGAGGACATGGAGGATTTCTTGTCCTGGGCAAGTGATGAAGATTTACAGTATGCACTTGAACTGCTACAAACGGCTCGAGCCGAACTGGAACTGGCCGAATTTGAAATCTTGGACGCAGAGGCCGTAGAAGATTTGAGTCAAGCCCAGTCAGTATTAGAACGATTCCGCTTGTGAAAATACGACTGATTGGCAAACGCAACAACCTGGGTATCGGTACCCATTTTGCCGCTTTTGCAGATGCGTTTCGGCGTGTGAGTCATTGGGGAGCCTGTGTGGAGGAGTTTGACTGCGAAGATCCTCTGGCACTAGAAGCCGAAGCACTACTGAGTGAACCAGATGATATCAACATTTGCTTTGTAAGCATACCGCTTCAAGATCATTTTCGGGGTACCAATATTCAATGGGTGGTGTTTGAAAGCACCCGAGTGCCGCCCACTGTGATGACGACCATGCTCACAGCAGACCAAGTATGGGTTCCCTCGGCCTGGGGCAGATCTGTGTTGATTGACAACGGCCTAGATCCTGCATGTTGTGAAATAATGCCCGAAGGCGTGGATCCTGATCAATATCATCCTTATATACCACGTGTAGACAGTCCTATTTTGACTTATTTGATCGCTGGCAAGTACGAACTGAGGAAAAGTATTATTGAGACTGTGTTGGCCTGGAGCCAAGAGTTTGGCAACGATCCTGCGGTTGAATTGGTGATCAAGACCAATCACTTTTGGCATCAAGAAGCCAAGTACAACGAACTGGCCAACTACATTGGTCAATTAGGAGCAACCAATGTGCGAGTGATTTGGGGTAGCACTGCTCCTGAAGACATGGTCAACCTCTACCAACAGAGTCATGTGTTTGTGTTGCCCACCAAAGGCGAAGGTTGGGGCCTGCCACTTATTGAAGCCGCGGCAGTGGGTCTGCCTATCATCACAACCTGGCACAGTGCCCACACAGAATTTTTACAACACATCCAGTCCAGTGTGATCACAGTAGAACACGACATGGTGCCGGTGGCTTGCCAAGAGTATCAATTGTTCTATCCCACAACAGATGGCAATTGGGGTTCCTGGGCACAGCCAAGAATTGACAGCATCAGGGCGGCCTTGAGATCCAGCCGTCGAAATTATGCGTACCTACACCGAAGAGCCAGAGAAAATAGTGTGATCATACGCCGGACATTTTCCTGGGCACAAAGTGCAGATCGTGCTCTGCAAATCCTGCAAAAGCACGGGTTGCTAAAGTAATACTCTAGTACTACTTTTAAAAAGGTTGACTCAAAACCGTCCATTTGCTATAATAATGACATAGACAGCAAAAAGGAGATCCAAATGCGTCATGTATCAGGTTTTAGTAATAGCACAAAGATTCGTTATATTGTGAACGGTTTTGGCATGTACGGTACCATCAACGACATCTATACAAAAACAGCCACTGTGAGTCATGGTGCCGCTCTGCGCCTGGCCATACAAAAACTGGCCTACGATCGCCGTCACAGTAGTTCCAATGGTGATGGCCGCCCTGTGGGTGTCGGCATCACCCACGAAGGTGTGCAAGTTCAAATTGACTTGATGGCCAATTAAAAGTAATACTTGAGTATTACATTTTTTGGTTGACCCAAAATTGCCCATCCGCTATAATATACACATAGACACACAAAAGGAGCCCATATGTTTTACATCATTGCTCGAGGTACCGGACTTATTGTTAGCGACGGCCCTAATCGCAGTCGT
>Ga0214919_10005219_pt1 | contig 18548 bp, 7 predicted proteins | sample LL1503_MetaG_FD_177994 | JGI IMG/M metagenome (GOLD analysis project Ga0214919, IMG submission 177994) | Freshwater microbial communities from Lake Lanier, Atlanta, Georgia, United States - LL-1503 | ecosystem: Environmental > Aquatic > Freshwater > Lake | place: USA: Georgia | collected 2015-03-15
AAGCGTTAGAGAGTTTTGTAAGAATAAAGGTTTTTTTAATTTGCTTTAGGCATTTATAATAAGATATTTTTAAAACTTATATAAGAAATAAGATATTATAAGATATTAAGATATATGCCCAAGACCGAGATTGATTATTCCAGCACGATTATTTACAAAATCACATGCAAAAATACAGCAATAACGGATGTTTATGTGGGACACACTACCAATTTTGTACAGCGGAAGCATGCGCATAAACAAAATTGTATAAATAATAAAACAGATAACTATAAATGTAAGCTCTATGAAGTTATCCGCGCCAACGGTGGTTGGACTAATTGGAATATGGAAATTATTAATTTTTTTAATTGTGCCGACAGTTATGAAGCCCGAAAAAAAGAGCAGGAATATTTTATAGCACTAAACGCTACACTGAATAGCATAGAACCTTTACCCAAACCGAAAATGGTATCTATTGACAATGCTAGTGAAAATAACAATTTAATGTTTTATTGCGATATATGTAAAATAAAATGTATAAACTCAAAAACATATGAAAATCATAAAAACACGACCAAACATAAAAATAAAATTCAAAATTCGGACTCATCTGTTATAGTAAAAAATACAAATTTTCATTGCGAAAAATGTGACTTTACATGCTCTAAAAGAGGTGATTATAATCGTCATATAATAACACCAAAACATATAAATGCTGCCGATGATAACGACGAAAATAATCTTTCATGTTCGATTTGTAATAGTCTATTTAAACACGCATCCAGTTTATCGCGACATAAAAAAAATTGTACCCCAGAAGGCATAAAAAACACCAATGATAAAGATAACTTAATTGAAGTATTTATTAAAGAAAATCAGGATTTTAAAGGCATGATGATTGAATTGATGAAAAGCAATTTAGATTTACAAAAACAAATGTTGGAATTCTGTAAAAATAAACCAGATTTCTAAAAATTCGAATTTTTTAGGTTTGTTTTTCAGAAATGCATTTTGGACATTTTTAAAATGTCCATTTTCTGAAAAGGCCGATTCGCCTCTGCAAAAACCCGGAAAAAAAGCAGTTGTGATTGAAATGCTCTCATTTTCGTTTTTTTGTGAAAAATGTTGTGATGCTAATTTTTTCGTGTTTTTATGGATTATTTAGCCGAATTATAATATTTGGTTAGTTTATATCCATGAATCCTAACCCAAAAATGCCAAAACATGCCAAAGAATTTGTCTGCGAATTTTGTGATTTCAAATGCTCTAAGCCAAGTAATTACGAATCACATTTAGCAACACCTAAACATAAAAAACTATCAAAACCTAACATCTATTATTCCAAAAATATGCAGAAAATATTTCAATGTGAATTCTGTAATCATATATACAAACACGCATCAACATTGTCTGCACATCGAAAAAAATGTAAAAAGCCCGAACCACCTGCCGAACCACCGGCCGAACCATCATCCGAGCATCATTTTAAATTGCTGACCGGCATGATGATTGAACTAATGAAAAGCAATTCGGACCTACAAAAACAAATGCTGGAAGTCTGTAAAAACAGCAACAATACGGTCATTAACAGCAACAACCACAACAAAACCTTCAACCTCCAGGTCTTTTTGAACGAGCAATGTAAAGATGCGATGAACATCATGGATTTTGTTAATTCGATGACATTGGAACTCTCGGACCTGGAAGATGTCGGCACGCTCGGCTACGTGGAAGGCATTAGCAATATTATCATTCGCAAACTCGGCGAACTGGATATTTACAAACGCCCGATTCATTGTAGCGACGGCAAAAGAGAGATTATGTATGTCAAAGACAATAATATCTGGGGCAAGGAAAACGATACCAACGATAAGCTCCGCCTTGCGATAAAGCATGTGACTTATAAAAACAGCTCGCTCTTGGTCCCTTGGAGCCAGGCGCACCCCAACTGTATGAACAACCAGCACCATCTGAATGACGTGTATGTCAAGATGATAGGGCAAGCCATGGGCGGCAAAGGGGAGTTTGTCGATAATGAGAATAAAATCATGAAAAAAATCGCGAAGGCGGTCTTGATTGACAAGACGTGTTAAAATATATAAATTTTTTATATATATTTTTAGACTTATGGCTTAGTGCGTATACGCTTATGCTTAGTGCGCTTATGTTTGCTGTGCTTATGCTTAGAGTGCCGATGTTTCTTTGTTTTTCTTCCGCCTTCTTCCATCCCTTCAGAAAAGCGGCCAGCACAGTTTCCAGGCTCAGGTTTGGCTTCTACTTTTTTTACTTTTTCCTGTTCCTTTTTTTTTACCGCCCCTTCTTGCTGATGAATTTTGCCGATGATGATTTCTTCGATATCATTTATAGCCACGGCCAATTGTATACCATACGCATTCTCCCCTTGGCATTTCTTTCTTTTATTTTTTAAAGCATCTTTGAGCGATTTTAAAATGACAATCGTATCACCAATCGCTTCAGCCGAGGGTTCTTGTTTCTCCTTCTTCTTTGGCTCTTCGGATGAACTGATTGATTTTTCGGCCGCGCTTTGTTCATGCATCTTTCCGTTAATAATTTGTTCAATAACATTAATACCTTCACCAAGTTTAACGCCGTAGGGTATATCGCCTTGACAATCTATTTTTAATTTCGATAATAATGCTTGGAGGTCTTTCAATTTTTTTATGTTTTCGGTAGGCGTGCCGCCGGATTGGTATCCCCCTTTTTTCTTTTCGGCTTTCTTGTCGGCTTTCTTATCTTCTTTTTTCTCACCTTCCTTGTCGCCTTTTTTCTCACCTTCCTTGTCGCCTTTTTTGTCACCTTCCTTTTCACCTTCTTTTTTGTCACCTTCCTTGTCACCTTCTTTTTTGTCACCTTCTTCGCCTTTCTTTGCGGCATCTGCGCCTTCCGCTCCGCTAGCGCTTGCTCCTTCAGCACCACTAGCGCTCGCCGCTTTTGCATCATCGGTATTTTTCTTTTGCAAGGCTGTCGCATCCGCGACCTTTTTCGCGTTCTCCTTCGCATCCGCTTTATTTTTCGCATCTAATTTCTTGTTGGATTCGTCGTTCTCAGCACCTGCCAGTTTGTTGTCTAATATCGTTTTAACATTAAGAATTTGCACGTCAGCAGGCAAACCGCTGTTAGCGGTTTTGATAATTTCTTCGACTTGAGCGCGACACGCTTTTTTTTTCTCCATTATTTTTTTGGATTCTTCCTCTTCTTTTGCGTCTTCTTCGGGCGTGCCACCAGATATGCTGGGCTTGGTATTTCTGCGCTTGCGCTTGGTACTGCTGCGCTTGCGCTTGGTACTGCTTCGCTTGGTACTGCTGCGCTTGTGCTTGGTACTGCTTCGCTTGGTACTGCTGCGCTTGGTACTGCTGCGCTTGTGCTTGGACCCGCTGCGCTTGGACCCGCTGCGCTTGTGCTTGGACCCGCTTCGCTTGGACCCGCTGCGCTTGTGCTTTGCGCCACCCCCTTGTGCTTCAGGTGCTGCTTCAGGTGCTGCTTCAGGTTTTGCTGCTTCAGGTTTTGCTGCTCCAGGCGTTGCTTCAGGTTTTGCTGCTTCAGGTGCTTCTTCAGTTTTTGCTGCTGCTACAGGTTCTGCTGCACCAGGTTCTGCTCCAGGTTCTGCTTTAGGCGCTGCTGCTGCAGGTTCTGCTTTAGGCGCTGCTGCTCCAGGTGCTTCAGGTTTTTCTTCTCCAGTTTTTGCTGTTGCTCCAGGTTTTGCTGCTCCAGGTGCTTCAGGTTTTGCTGCTGCTTCAGGTTTTTCTTCTCCAGGTTTTGCTGCTACAGGCGCTGCTGGTTTTGCTGCTCCAGGCGCTGCTTCTCCAGGTGCTGCTGGTTTTTCTGCTCCAGGCGCTGCTTCTCCTGCTGTTTCAGGTTTTTCTTCTCCAGGTTTTTCTTCTCCAGGTTTTTCTTCTCCTGCTGGTTCTGCTGCTCCGGGCCCTGCTGGTTTTTCTTCTCCTGTTGGTTCTGCTGCTCCGCGCCCTGCTTCTCCCGCAGTTGCGCTTATTGGCGCTCCCGAGATTTTGGCATTAAAATTCTTGATATCAGCTTGGATAGTGCTCAAATCACCGCCGCGTTGGTGCCAGCGTTTACGAGTTGCTTTGTTTTTCTTGGAGGATTTTTTGCTGCCGCCTCTAGACCTATCATATCTCAATCCTCTCTCTCTCTCTCTCTCTATGTCTGCTTCAGCTTTCGCTTTTGCTGCACTTTCCCTTACAATAGCTGTGTCTTCTTTTTTCAATGCTAACGCTTGTGCGTTAGCAGCGGTTGTTACTGCTGCTTTTCGGGTATCCTGAGCTAATGCCATCTCTTCAACAAATCGCACTTGTTCTCTCGCAATTCGCGCTGTTTCTGCTTGTTTCTTTAGTTCTATTTCATCCTTTTCTTGATCAAACTTTAAATCCCTTTGCTTTTTCGCAAAATTTTTCTGTTCTTGGTAATCAGCCAAAGATGCTTCCACAAATTTTTTATAACCAATGACAATGTCTCTTTTTTCCAAGACAAATTTTAAGGCTTCTACTTTGGTACAGTCGCGCACATACTTTTCGTCGCGCGCAAGACGGCGGACCACTGGAATTTTTTTGGCGACTTGACGTGCCATTTCCATAATGCCAAATCCAATACCTTTTCCCAAAAGTCGCCAGTTGGTGGAACCACCATATTGCTTGAAGCCGCCACCATTTTGCTTAAAGCCGTCGCCATAAGCATTTGCTTCTGGGTTTTGGTTTTGGCTGAAAGATCCGATATTTTCTGTTTCATCTGTTCGCATTCCAGTAATACCGCGCACTTGTGCTTCCAATACATTGGCTTGGTCGGCCGTGAGACTGGCATTTGGGTTATTGGTTTTAATTCCCCAAAAGGTCGGGTCATCAGTAAACTTTTTGAGAAATTTCGCTTTCTCATTGACATCTTTGGCTTTTCTTTCAACCTGTTTGGCACATTGGACTGCTTCTATGTAGTCCTCTTTGATAACTTTAATAAATTCAGTCCAATCGTCGCCGGCTTGACCGCCGCCGTCTGAATCTCCATCGACACCTATGTATGGATCACTACGACTATCGATACTACTACTACCGATACTAATATTACCCAAATCGTATATATTGGACATATTGGACATTGGCGCGTCCACGCGTTGGGATATTGGCGTGTAGGATGGTGAGGTAGGGGAGCCGGTGGAAGAGTTTCCATTAATCCTTTTACTTTCCAGTTTATCACTCACTTTTTCTAGAACAGTCGCTTTAATTTTATCATCCGCCTTTGTGTTCATAGTTTTAATACTTGTCTTAATACATTCCTTTCCCTTTTCCAAATCATTAATTGCGGTGGTTACATTACCAGTCGCACTTTTAATTCCTTCACTTTTTAAACTAGTGGTTTGTTGCATATTGGTTGCGATATCGTTAAGCAATTTGGCCTGCAATATAACCATCGAAGATTGATTATCAATGTCTTCTAATTGTTTTCGCAGATACACATAATAATTTTCGCCCTTTTCTTTTTTTCTTCCAAAAATCCCTTTCGGCCCATTATCCATATGTTTCACCGCCTTACTAATCTCGTCTGTAGCTTTTACCGCTTTATCCCTAGCTTCCTCAATTTCCTTTAATCGTGCCGATTTAATTGTTTCCCGCGACAAGGGTACGAAAATATTATTAATTGTTTTTAATTCATTTTCAATTGCTGTTTTGTTTGCTGTTATTTTAATAATATCTGGCGCCGTAATTGCGTCTACTTTGGCTTGTTCTGCTCGAATCCAAGCTTGTTCAACTTGATTCATCGCTTCTGTTTTGCGACTACCCAAGTAAAATTTATCGGCTACGTGTTGTAATTGTATGCCATTGTAATCACCTTTAATACTCTGATAAATGCCATACACAATCGCATATGCGCCATTATCGTGGCGTTCAGTCGCAAATAAGGTTTGGCTAACGATATTTTGCTCTTTGGAGCGCGAGCTGATATCGGCATCATTCCGAATGCGTTGCGCGGACTCAAATAAACCCTTGGCCTGTAAACGTATTTGCAGCTTGTCTCTCAATTCTTTGGCTGCGTTGTATTCCGCAACTAATTTTTTCATTTCCGGTTCCATCTCTTTAATTTGTTTTGCCGCCGCTTCGGCTCCTGCTTCTTTTTGCTTTATTCTTTCTTGGCGCCGTTGTTCCAGCATTTCGCGCGCGGCTTTCTCTTTTGCAAGCTTGTCGTCCATTTTTTTAATAGCCATCACTTGCTCATCCGCTTTTTTCTGTTTTGCTTTCTCTGCGCGATGGTCTTCTTTTTTCAAGACTAAATCTTTTTCCAATTCTAGTTTTTTTAGTTCAAAACTTCGCTGAGCTTCTTCAATATCTTCATTTATCTGCATCTTTTCCAGCTTCAATCTTTCTTTTTCATTTTTCTCCGCATCGGTTTTTGCGCTTTTGTCCGCTTTCAACGCAACTAATTCGGACTCATTATTTTTGCCGTTTTCTGCCAAGTTGGTAAGTTGATTATTTACATTTTCTAAATTTTCGTTTAACGCATCAATTTGGTCCTGCGATTGTTGGACGGATTCTTTTATTAAAATGTTTACTTGGTCGAGTATTGTGTTTATTCCTTCTACTGTTTTGTCCGTTATTTGGTCAAGCAGGTTTGTCATTTTTTCTAATTCTAGCCTACCTTGTAAATCATCTACTTGCTGTTGGGCTGAATTGACCGCATCTTCCGCATCATTGGTTTCTTCTTCTATAGCGTCCACATTATTCGTGTCTATTAATTCTTCCGTATCAGCGGCGACTTCTTGTCTTACTTTTGCTGATTTCATTTCGGCGTTTTGGAGTAAGAGCATTAATTTTTCTATGACAGAAGATTCTGAGAGGCCTGTTGCGCTTGTTGCTGCGCTTGCACTTGGGCCCGCTTCGCTTGCACTTGGGCCTGCTTCGCTTGTTGCTTCTGTGCTTGCTGCTGCTGCACTTTCTGCTGCTGCGCTTTCTGCTGCTGCGCTTTCTGCGCTTGTTGCTGCTGCGCTTGGAGCTGCTGCGCTTGGAGCTGCGCTTGGAGCTGCGCTTGGAGCTGCTGCGCTTGGACCTGCGCTTTCTGCTGCTGCGCCAGTGCCCGACTCTGCCCCTGGTTCAGCCTCTCCGCTTGGTCCCGCATCACCTTTGGGCGCCCCTATATCGGCTACAGCCTCAGCAATATGTTTTTCCAAACTGCTAACTGCTTCAGTCAATTCTTTGAGTTTTTTGGCTCCGCCTCCGCTCTGCTTGCCTCCGCTCTGCTTGCCTCCGCTCTGCTTGCCTCGGCTATGTCTGCCCTTCTTCTTACTGTTCTTTCCTTTTCTTTTCTGTCCGCCAGTTTTAGCTCCACTATCATCCTCGCGCTTAAAATTATCTCCATCATCCATCGCACTTACTTTGTCATAAGCCTGTACTAAACTCGCAGCACCATATTTACTCAATATATCATTATATTCTCCTTCTATTTTTTTTAAAGCCGCGCGCGATATATCCATTTTCATAGATATCATGCTATCTTCAAAACTGCCATCCGTTGAACCAATGACCTTGAATTGTTGCCATTTCGGGATATCCACCAAAAATTTGATTTTATGCGCCACCGCATCTTCACCCATCATGACCGCGCGAATCGCCGCTTCATCTTCTGTCATTTTCGATTCATCTGTTCGGCCTTGAATATTTTTCAGTTCATTTTCTAAATTTTTAATACGAGCTAATAAAGAGGGGTCAAACGCATTAGGAGCGCCGGGTGCTGCGAGTTGTTGAGCGGATTCCTTATCTGACTTTGCTGCCGCATCAATATAATTTAATAACAAGTCCGCATTCTTTTTTAATCTGGCCGCTTCATCGTAAATTGCTTGTTTATTCGCACCAGCCACGAGTTGGTTCAGCTTAGTAATATTTTTAACAATATCCGCTCTAGCGCGCCGAATTTCTTTAGGCTCATTCGGTATATCTTTCAAAAATAGTTCGATTGATTTTATTTTCTCTTTGATAACATTAATTTCATTCTCTCCGCCACCATATTTAATTATTGCGCTTGCGCCGATTGCTAATGCGTTTTCTGCGCCGCCTCCTTGCGATTCGTTTTTATTAATAGTCGCCTCTTCCAGAATTTCAGTTGCTGCTTCCGCAATGCCTTGCGCTGCTTCTAACTTTATTTTATCCCCTTCGGCTGTTTCTTTCGCCGAGGCAACTTCTTTCGCCCGCTTCAATTCATTGTTATCAATTTGTATAGCCGATTTATAAGCGTCCGCCATAACTAGAATCGCCTGTGAAGCCGTAGCTATGAAATTTTTCAGCACATCAATCTGTTTGCTCTTGGCGCCAGTACTCTTATCTGTATCTTCGTAATTAAAGAAATTTTTCAATAAACGTTCACCAGGTGATTTGCCTTTCGTGCTTTTCAGTCGCTCGTAGAGATTATTAATGGATTGGTTTTTATAGGTCTGGGTAATATCACGATACAGAACAGAGAGATTCTCGTAAATTTTCGGGTCGTTTAACGCAGGAACATCGGGCATATCTATCATTAATCCATTTTCAGTGAATTCTTTACAACGAATCATGCTAAAATATTTTTCCATGATTTTCATCTGCTGCTTAACAAAATCGCCATGTTTTACTAGGTCGCCGAGCTGATATAACAATTCATTCTTTTTATTCCCGCTTTTATTGTACAAAGCCATCTTATTTTTCGCATAGACATCCACCATTTTGTCCATATCCACTTTTCGGCTCGGCAGTTGTGATACCACACTCGGGTCAATACCCTTCACCTTAAAATTAATTCTTATCTGAGAGAAGAATTTGGTAATATAGCCATCGGGTCGCCAGGTTTTGAAACTATTACTAAAATCACCAGCGTCAATGTATTGGAAATAGGCATTCATTTTTTTCAGTATATTTTTATTCTCCAACATCGCCACCATTTCAGACGTATTCTGCGCGTTCAGAAAAAGGTATGACACAAAGTTCAAATAGTATTTCATTTTCATGACGCTGATGGGGTCTTTGGTAACGGATATATCGGACGGGGATTTATTAATTAAATTACGGATTAAGCCGCGGGCTTCGGTTAAGGCCAAGATATGTTTGTCGACGTCTTCGAAGATGCTTTTATCATCCTCCGTCATCCCATAACGCAGACGAAAGTAAACAATAAATTCTTTAAAATCATGCTCAGCAGCAGCATCTGATGTAATCCGCAACTGTTCAGCTAATTTTTTAGGTATATTATCATAATCCCCTGCCTTTTTCAATTTATCAATTGCGTCAGATAGACCTGGATATTTCTTCACCTTGCTTTTGTAATACGATTTTAATACCATCAGTTTTTGGTTTTGAGCTAATCCAGTGGCTTTTGCCATCGCAACTGCGTTTTTTAATGCGTTCGCTTGTTCTGATCCTTTTTCAATTTTCGCACCCTTGTCACCAATATCTAACTTAATATTTCCACCTTTGGTCATTATATCCCATATTTGCCAAAATTCCAAATTTTTTTCTTTACTTGGTTTTGTTCTTAAGGCATTCATGCGATAAATATTATCAGGGTCCATTAATTTTTTAATGAATTTGTCCAATTTTGTCGGGTGGTTTCGTACCAGTGCTTTGTAGGCTTCGTTCAAGGGTTCTGGTGGTGTATTGGTTGACCTGAGCAATTCAACAAATTTTTCAACAGCGGCATTAAAATCTCTCGTATGTCTGGTTAACCATTTATAAACTTTCCAAGCGATAATACCAGCAGCAATAGCTGCAACACCAATACCCATCGTACCAGCAGCACCTAGAGTAGTAAAAACAGTCAAGGCAGCTCCTTGAACCCACGCGTATCCAGATACAGCAGTAGAAGTAATCCCAAGATTTGCAGACAATGCTGGCACAGTTGAGGTAAAAACGCCAGAAACAGTTAATCCGAGCGGAGCCTTAGTAACAATAGAGCCTATAATAGGTGCGGCTAAGGCAGCTGTAGATACAGTGCCCTTAACGGCGGTTGATGTTTTACTGTATTTTGTATTAAATGACTCATTATTCGCATCAGCTTCTATATCAGATTCTATCTCCGCATCACTTTTTGGTTCATCTGCGCCTCCGCCTTGTCCTGGTTCTAGTCCTTCTCCATCTTCATCAACTCTAACGAGAGACGGGTCGTCTGTATCATTATTTACACCTTTTTCTAAATTAGTGTCTAATACTCCAATCATATCGAAAGGACTAAATCCTTCTTCATTTTTATCCTCAGCATTACTCGGCTCAGCATTACTCGGCTCAGCATTACTCGGCTCAGCAATACTCGGCTCAGCATTACTCGGCTCAGCAATCAGCTCATCATCACTCGGCACAACATTCTTCGAATCCGCATCATCGTTTTCGCCGCCGAATTGTTGCTTTTTTATATTACTAGTGTCAGGCTTAAGTATATCAGGTATATGTACATTTATATAGTAAGCAAAATAAAGAAATTGAACAACATCTAGTGCTTGTTCTTTTAAAGGTTGGTCATTTAGATTTGTGGGGTCTTGTATTACTGAACTTCCTTTAATATATTTTTCCATTCTATCTGTTTTCAAATCTAATGCTTCCCCTGCTTTTACGTCCGCTTTATCGGCTTTATTTCCAAAATTCATTAAATTTACAATTCTTCTAACGTATTGGTCATAATTAATGAGTAATTTATCTTTATCAGCACACGCGGATAATCTAAAATATTTATAACTGTCAACAAATTTATTAATTACAATGACTGGATTACTAATATCAATTTCCGTTTCTGCGCCGTTGTCATCTTTAACTTTCATAGATTTCAGAGGGTCTAAATCTACCCCTTCTGTTTTATCCTTGGTAAACCATTTTTTAAAACCAGTTCTCGTATCTATCCCTATTTTATCACCAGACCTGGTAAACATTTTGAATTTAACATTCGGATTATCCTCATAATACAATAATATTTCTTTCAATACAGTGTATAACCGAAAAACTCTAATTTCTTTTGTATGGTTACTGCTCTTATAAAATTTCCAACCAGAACTTCCATCATCAACTACCATTGGAGCAATAATATTAAAGGCTTGTGTTTCTTTTGCAAGAACAGCCAGTTTTATGTCAAATTTCTCTGACCTTTCATTGGTTTCTATATAATCCAGTGCTTCTTCAAAAGGCTTTAATTTTAAAGGGTCTTTCCAAATATCGAAAAATCCTTTTTTCTTATTATTCAAATAGTTATCCATTATATTTTGAATACCAACATCTGGAAAAAAAGGTTTTTCATATTCTAACGCAGTTATATCGGAACCAATGGTAAAGCCCATTAAAAATGTTTGAATTTTACTCAATATCGAGGTATCCACCTTGGCAATCAATTCGTTAATGCCAGCTTCTTTTTCCCCTTTTTTACTGCCTTTCGCAAAGAAGAAATCATTAAACAAATCGTCGTCTTTTTTGCCGCCCGTGTCTTGTGCCAATAAAGCCAAACAATATTTTTTTGTGTCAGTTGTTGGCTCAATGGGCGGCGTGTATTCGGGGATAGGAAACCCGACATATTTTACGTCTTCCTCACGCTCGGATTCTTTGCGCCAGGCAAAGTTTGCTCCGCCCGATGTTATATGCTTACCGGATTGTTCATTTGAATTAATTTGTATGATATTATTATATTTTAGCCCTGCTATATTTGGCAAGAGGTCCGCATCTGCTTTTACCCTTTGAAAGGCATCCGCATCTTCATTGTTGCCCGTAGTGAGTAGCAATGCTTTTCTAGCATTTCTCATTTGTATGGCCCTTTCCGAATTTTTTGAAGACTTGTTTGTCTTTCTGTCGCCACCACCTTCAGACAAATCTTCCCATTTTTGCTCTGTAGCAGCCGCGCTCGCCTCCGCATTTTTAACCGGAAAAGGCTTCACTTGTAGCAGGTCAATATATTCGGCGGATTCCTCTGACGTGCTCAAATAATCAAACATATTGCGAATATATTGCACATCAATCATATAAAAGAGGTCCTTATAAAGCACCCGTTCAAAGAAAGCGTATAATTTCGAGCGGATGCGGAAGGTCGTATTCGACGTGATACCAACTTGTTTTAACGTTTTCTGACTGTCCGCTCCTTCATAATCTACCCAGACGGTATCATTTTTCCCCTTGTCATAAAACAATAAATATTTTCGGATGTTGTCCAATGAATTGTCTACTGGGGCTTTTACTGTATCTTCGCCGCCTTTTTGTTCTTCCGGTACATCCGTCGCTGTCATATGTTGTGCCCACTTCGTTGCTACCTCGCTTACTTTAATCGAAAGCATATAATCCGCTGTTTCGATTTCTTCGCCCGTCTTGCTAACGAGTGTCAATTTAATGCCTTCCGCCTTAATAATTATTTTGCTGTCATTCTTTAAAGCTTTAGCGCTCGCATCATTTAATGGGGTGGATTCATTTAACATTAGTTTATCGGAAGCGGGATTAAAAAAGACAGAGGTATCATCTAAATATTCATCAATACTTAAACGGCCTTGGTCAGTTTCAGCTAAGGAAGTTTTTAAAGCTTCTAAGGAAGCAGGTTTATCGATTTCCAATTTTGTTTCAATGTATTCAGGCGGCGCATTTCGGCGTGTGTCCGCATTGGGATTTGAAAACTTTGTTACGATGTTAATATTGATTTTTTCAGCTGAGCCAGCTGGCGCTTCGACTTCTGGTGTTTCCCCTGTCATTTTTCTAGCGTTTTCAATATCAAAACTTTTCTGATATTGTTTGTTGGCATTTACATTTTCCTTTTCTATCCCCTTTTGCTCTTTGGCCGCTTGCTTCTCCGAGGATGCTTGGGCGGCGGCCGCTTGCTTCTCTGATGATGCTTGCTCGTTTGCGGCTGCTTTGTCGGCGGCCTCTTGCTGATTGGCCTGAAAGGTTGGACTAATCGCTTGTTTTTTCTCCAATTCCTTTTGCTTTATCATGGCAAAAAATCGCTTTTTTTTATTCTCTTCAACATTGCCTGCGCTAAAAGTATCCATCCAAAATTTAAAATCTGTATCATCTTTTAAGCTCTCGTCGGCATTAGCCATCTCGGTTAATTTGGCCAAGATGGCTGGGCTGTCCAAACCATTAAAAGCACTTTCATCCCAGTCCATTCCGCCCCGTTGTCGCCAACGTTTCAATGATTTCAATCGTAAATTAACTGGTTTACGTTTATGTGCGGAAAAGGCCTTTCGTCTTGGCAAAACCATATCATCGTCAGTGAAGGCTTTTTCAATAGTGACATGAAAACTCTTACTCTTTCCCTTCTTAAAAATATTTTTCCGACTTTGTGTTCTACTTTTTAGCAATTTTGCTATTTTCGTCCGGGACAACTTCATCCTCTTATATAAAACAGCGATATTTTTCGTCCAGATATAGCGCTAAAAGAGTTTTCAAATGAAAAGGCTCAAATGAAAAGGCTCAAATATTTAATATGTACAGAATATAAAAAATGGGCCAAGGCTTTAGTCAAATACAGTGTACTGCCCCGATAAATATTGTTAGAAATTTACAAACCGAGAAAATCTGTAAACTCAAATGTTCCTACCAATTCAATTATACGCCCACGACCTTGTCCATTTGGAATGAAGGGATGTTTCTCTGTCTCGGCGTAGACGAAGTGGCAACCCCGCCCGTCGTTTACAATGACGACAATTACAATGTCATAACGGCTTTTTTAGTGGCACCGGGCCTCCATACCTACAATGGCGTCGCCCCTGCTGCCGAATTGATTCTGTGGCACATGAACACCACCAATACGAAACAAATTTTCGTCTGTATACCGATTAAAGTCTCATCCACCACGACAGCGGACTGCGCGACCTTTTTTGATTTGATTATGAATCAAGTTGCGCAAACCGCGCCAGCCGATGGGCAGCATACCGTTTACAACAACACGTCACTAACCTTCAATAAATTTGTGCCGATGACGCCCTATCATTCTTATACGGGTAGCAGTTTATTATGGATGGGCATCTTGGATGGGAAGTGTTATAAGGGCGACGATGACGGTTCCAACGCCAACTGGAAATTCCCCGACGCGGACTATTTGGTGTTTCATGATGACGACGCGATAACCATGTCGCCACAGGCAATGGCAATTCTCAAACAAGTTATTCCGAAACCCTTAAATATAACGGCGGTGGACGAAAAATTAAATCCGGGGGGCGTTTTTTACAACCCGAATGGGCCGATAGTGCAAAGTGATGGGCAAATCTATATAGATTGCCAGCCGACAGGCGCGGACGGTGAACTCTTGGTTACGGCTCGCCAGGACAGCGGTGGGTTGCTTGATAACGCGATGCTGAAGAAATTATGGAATTTCACCTTTATGAAAATTATTATTGGTGCGATAGTTATGATATTTATATGGGTTATTGCGATGAAAGTCATTAATGGCATTGCGTCAAATTCAGCGCGTATGGCAGGCGGAGCAGGGGCAGGCGGAAGCGGCATGAAAGGCGGTATGAAAGGGGAATTATAAGCGTAGCAATCATAAGCGCAGCAAGTATAAGCGTAGCAATCATAAGCGCAGCAAGTATAAGCGAAGCAATCATAAGCGCAGCAAGTATAAGCGCAGCAAGTATAAGCGCAACAATAAGAAAAAATAAATCCTTAATATACGATGAAATCCCGCCAAACGCGAAAAAATAAAACGGGTTTAGGTAAATTGAAAAGAGGCAAGCGCAGCAGCACAAGCAAGCGCAGCAGCACAAGCAAGCGTAGCAGCACAAGCAGAACAAGCAGCACAAGCAGAACAAGCAGAACAAGCAAGCGTAGCAGCACAGGCGGCAGCCCTAATAAGCGTAAGCGCCAAAGCGATAGCGACGAAAGAAGTTATACAATGAGCAAAAAGCGCGTAAAGTTCATCAATCCTAGCGGACTCATGCATAGCGGACCCAGCCCCAGCAGACCACAAGCTTACCGCCACACCAGCAAAGCACGTTTTCTCTCTGCCCTCTGCGCGGATGCCGGCGTTTGTTTAGCCTTAGGCAACTTAACAGAAGAAATAAAAGAACATTTTCAAGGCTTCACGACATTTGCGTACGTGGTCCCACCTATTTTACGTATCGGCGAGGATTCAAACAACGGCTTCATCAACCAAATCGAATATGTCAACCGCGGCTATAAATCCTACGCGATTCTCAAATCAGCTAAAACCGCGGAAGCCGACAACTTGCTCTACGAATATGTCGTCGGCCAATACATCAACAAACTGAATAAGCTCTACCCCTGCTTTCTCGAAACGTATGGACAATACCAGTATGTAGACGACTATACTTGGACGGAGCTACAAAACCCCCGCACCACAGATATTAACATCTTGACCCAAGGTTTAGAGCAGAAACATTACGTCGACTACAATAACGCTTGCCGGCAATCCCAGAAATTAGCGATTTTAATTCAATACCTCAAAAATATTAAATCTCTCTATTCTGTTTCGCGCGAGCCGCTATTTATTCAGGACGAATTGCTGGGCGCACTCTTTCAGCTCTATCTCCCGCTCGCCCGGCTCAAGGATACGTTTACCCACTATGATTTACATTTAGAAAACGTGTATCTTTACCAACCGGTGGCCGGCAAATACATTCAATACCATTATTACATATCGGCCTCACGCGCTGTCCAATTTAAATCCAGCTACCTGCTGAAAATCATTGATTACGGGCGGAGCTTTTTTCGGGATGATACAGGCACGAATGCGAAGCAAATCTATGAGGAGGAATTGTGCGAGTACGCGATGGATTGTAATGACCCCGCGACGACCGGCAAATGCGGGGACAATGTCGGTTTCAGCTGGCTAAAAAAAATGGGCCCCCAACCCGCCCATCAATTTTACATTAGCTCACAAAAGAAGAACATCAGCCACGATTTATTGCCGCTAAAACGCATTGGCGATTTACATGCGCGCGACAATCGGCTCACACCCGAATTAACCGGCCTCCTTCAAAAGGTCATCTACACCGGCGAATATGGGACAGCGGAGCTGACGGGGTCTGGCTACCCCCACGCGATATACAATGTCGAAGACGCCATGAAATGTATTATGGCGGAGATGGTCACGAAAAAATACCAGGACCACAATGAGGCGGCCAATCGAGAGAAAACGAAATTAGGCGATTTGTATATTTATCTGGATGGGCGGCCGATGAATTTTGTCGTGGCTTGAAATTACAGAGTTCCGCGGAGAACTATGTAATTCTAGAGAAAATTGAAATAAAACGAGCGCGGGTAAGAATAGATAAACCATGTATTCCGCCCTCTCCAAAGAGCTGACGGCAAAAATTGCGAAAGAGGAAAAACAAGCGCAAGGCATTTACTTTACCCCGCCGGCATGTGTAGCGAAAAATCTGGCCTTATTGGCGCCGTACATGGCGGGTGTAAAAACCGTCTTAGAGCCCGCGTGTGGCTCGGGGGAATACTTGACGGCGCTACAGGCCGCGTATCCGGCGCTAAACTTGACCGGCATTGAATACAATGCGACCATTTATGAGGCGATTGCGCCGATGGCGAATGACCATTTAGCGTTGCTCCAGACGGACTATTTGGCATATACGCCCACGACCAACTTTGATTTGATTCTTGGCAATCCGCCGTATTATGTGGTGAAAAAAACGGCAGTGCCGAAAGTCTACTGGCCGTATTTTGATGGGCGCCCGAATATATTTCTGCTGTTTCTGATAAAATCATTTGAACTCTTGCGCGAGGGCGGGGTGCTGAGTTTTGTGCTGCCGAAGAATTTCTTGAATTGCTTGTATTATGACAAAACCCGGGCTTACTTGAACTTACATGGCCGCATTCTTCATATTGCGGATGGCGGGACAGACAAGTATTTGGAGACGCAACAGGAAACGATTATTTTCATCGTACAGAAGCAGGCGCAAGCGAAGCAGCAAGCACAGCAGCAAGCAAAAATAAAGATAAAAAGAAAATTACTCAGGCCTGAGAGAAATAGCGCCTTTGTGCTCCAGCGCAACACCTATACGATTTTCGCCACTCCCGAAAATATCCAAATATTTCAGGGTTTATATAAAAACACCAAAACCTTAAACGAGCTCGGCTTTAAAGTCAGTGTGGGCACGGTGGTCTGGAATCAATGTAAAGAGCTGTTAACCACGGACCCACAGCAAACACGCCTCATCTATAGTTCGGACATTGCGCAAAACACTTTAAGCCCGAAAACGTATGCTAATCCCGCAAAAAAGAATTTTATCCACCAGCCGGGCTGGACACGTCCGGTGCTAGTCGTGAACCGTGGATATGGCGTCGGTGATTATAAATTGAATTGTTGCTTTATTGCTGGCACCGAGCCCTATCTCTTGGAAAATCATTTAATCTATATAGAAGGTCCAGGTGCCTATGAAAAAATTATGGCGTCGCTCCTCGACCCTCGCACCACGGCCTTTATTAAAGCTTATTTCGGCAACAATGCGGTCAATACCACCGAGTTGGGAGCGGTGCTGCCGATTTACCAGGATATCTACTAGGATATCTGGAAAGCCGGAAACGCCACCCCCATATAATTTTTCCACCGCAGCAAGACTTTCATGACAATGCCGCTCTTTGTGCTACACTCGTAGCGGTTGTGGGTATGTTTCAAGACGCTTTCAATGACATAGTCGTCCATCGGGGCGTGTTGCGCGAGAAAGTGGCCATCTGCGTAGAGCATATAGATTTTATTTTTTTGGGTTTCCCGTAAGTAGTCCGAGAGTTTCTGAATATCGAGGGTCGTTGTTTCCAGGAATTTTTTAATGCTTTCTTTACCCCAGGTTTGACAGCTATTGTAAAATTCTACTGCGGCAGGCGCGTTGGTGAATTGCGGGTGTTTCTTACAGCCCTGCCTGTACAATTCTTTATAACGGGCCATACAGGCGGGTTCGTCGCTATTGATGGTTTTGAGGTACTCTTCTTTGGTTGGCAGTGGCAAACCTGCTTGGGCGGCCAGGCGCGGCAAATAATGCGTATAATAGTATTCTTCATATGAAGCGCTTAAATAGATGCTGGGTTTGGCGGGCGAGACATATTGCGGAGCTTTTTTTATGGAAGTCGCATTGAATTTGAGTTCGATTTTAAAAGTTTCACTGGGGTGGTCCGCGTACGTAAAGACGAAATCGAAATCGTGGTGTTTCTTGCGGCCGCCTTGGTGGATACATTTTAAAGCGAGATACGGTTTGGGCTGAATGCTCTGGACATAAGCATAGACCGCTGCTTTGAGCAGTTGCCAGCGGTCGCCATCGATATAATAAAGTCCGGGCACCTGTTTGTTCAAGATGGCGCCGATGATGTTTTCGCGTATTTGATTGTTGGCGTCATTCTGGGCTTTCGAGGCTAAAGCAAAGGCTTGGATGCTGTTATAATTTAATACGTGGTTCTGGTACGAAAAGGGGGGGCGGGGCAGACGCATTAAGTCTTCGGCGAGTACTATGTCTTCAGCGAGTACTATGTCTTCTTGCATTTGCTGTATTATTTCATATGAAAAGTATTTCAATTTTTTATATGAAAATTAAAGTTCGCTTAAAAGGGCAGCCGAATGCTGGTTATCTAGGATAGGGCCATAATTTAAACCAGAATCGCCGC
>Ga0214919_10005220_pt1 | contig 18546 bp, 19 predicted proteins | sample LL1503_MetaG_FD_177994 | JGI IMG/M metagenome (GOLD analysis project Ga0214919, IMG submission 177994) | Freshwater microbial communities from Lake Lanier, Atlanta, Georgia, United States - LL-1503 | ecosystem: Environmental > Aquatic > Freshwater > Lake | place: USA: Georgia | collected...
ATACAGGCGCAACGGGACCTACGGGAAATACTGGTGCAACAGGATCAACTGGCGCAACAGGACCTACGGGAAATACAGGCGCAACGGGACCTACGGGAAATACTGGTGCAACAGGACCTACGGGAAATACTGGTGCAACAGGACCTACGGGAAATACTGGAAATACTGGACCAACAGGATCAACTGGCGCAACAGGAGCAACTGGACCAACTGGACCAACTGGTTCTTTTGATATTGTAAACACTTATGGTCCGTTTGAAGGATTATCTACATTATCATTAACGAATATTGGACAAACATGGACACAAGTTGGAACTGGTGGAAATTGGTATGGTATATCTATATCTTCTTCTGGACAATATCAGGGTGCGGTAGATTATTATGGTGGTAATCTTTGGATTTCTTCAAATTACGGTAGTACATGGACATCAACTGCAACTGCTCAAAGTTCATGGCGTTCAATATCTTTATCTGCTTCTGGACAATACCAGAGTGCGGTAGTTATTGGTGGTAATATTTGGATTTCTTCAAATTATGGTACTACATGGGTAGCAACAGCAACTAGTCTAGGTACTAAAAATTGGCAATATATATCTTTATCTGCTTCTGGTCAATATCAGAGTGCGGTTGTTTATGATGTAGGTGGTGGTTATATTTATATTTCTTCAAATTATGGTAGTACATGGACACAAACTGCAACTAATTATGGTAGTCGAAGTTGGAATTCAATATCTTTATCTGCTTCTGGTCAATATCAGAGTGCGGTAGTTAATGGTGGTGACTATGGTTATATTTATATTTCTTCTGATTATGGTACTTCATGGACAGAAATTACTAGCACAGGTATACAAACTTGGGATTCTATATCTTTATCTTCTTCTGGACAATATCAGAGTGCTGTTGTTGGTGGTAGTTATATTTATATTTCTTCAAATTATGGTAGTACATGGACACAAGGTCCAGCAACAGATACTTCTGGTAACACATTAAGTCTAAATTGGCAATCTATATCTATATCTGCTTCTGGACAATATCAAAGTGCGGTAGTTTATGGTGGTTTAATTTATATTTCTTCTGATTATGGTAATGCATGGGTAGCAACAGCAACTAGTCTAGGTATTCAAAATTGGCAATCAATATCTATATCTTCTTCTGGACAATATATATCAGCTTGTGTTTTCGATTCTTCTGGTACTGACAATGATTATATTTATATATCTAATACATTAGATAATAGTTATACAGGAGCAACGGGATATACTGGTAATACAGGTCCAACAGGCCCCACGGGAAATACTGGTGTAACAGGTAACACTGGACCTACTGGAAATACTGGTTCAACAGGAAATACAGGACCTACTGGAAATACTGGTGTAACAGGTAACACTGGACCTACTGGAAATAGTGGTTCAACAGGATCAACGGGACCTACTGGAAATAGTGGTTCAACAGGATCAACGGGACCTACTGGAAATACTGGTGTAACAGGATCAACGGGACCTACTGGAAATACTGGTTCAACAGGAAATACAGGACCTACTGGAAATACTGGTGTAACAGGTAACACTGGACCTACTGGTGATACTGGTCCAACAGGTAACACGGGAAATACAGGTGTAACAGGTAACACTGGTTCAACAGGATCAACGGGACCTACTGGAAATACTGGACCTACTGGATCAACTGGTCCAACAGGACCAAATGGTAATTTAATTATATTTCAATCAACGGCAGCGAACAGTGTTAACAGCAGTGGTAGTGCATCATTAGAAATTAGTTCAACTAGTTTAGCCCAATATGTAACCGTAGGTTCTATTTTATTTGTAGATAATACAGATATTACAAGGTCAGGATATATAAATGTAATTGATAAAGTAAGTCCAGTTTTACTTACAGTATCGTGGATAAATAGTAATATAAATAGTATTGTTGGTTGGAACATAAATACAAATATTATTTTAACTGGACCTTCTGGATCAACAGGTCCCACAGGAGCTACTGGTAACACTGGACCAACAGGTAACACTGGACCTTCTGGACCTTCTGGATCAACAGGTCCCACAGGACCTCAGGGTGTAAATTTAACTATTTTAGGTGTTACATCATTTACAGGTTACACAGGTCCAACTGTTACAGTAAATACAGGTAATTATTTTTTAGATTCAAATAACTTAGGTCCTATTGCCATATTTTCTACTTCACAAAAAAATCTAATTTCTGCATCATGTCAAGTATTATCTAATAATAATATAAGTAATATTTCTGCTAGTATATTTAGAAATAACAATCCAATGAGTGGTGTAGGTTTAACAGGAACAAATTTAGCAAATGGAAAAACAGGAAGTGAAGTAATTTATCCACCTTTACATACTGGTAGTAGTTCTTTGAATGATTTATGTACTTCTTTATGGTCTATAAGTACACCAAATCCTGGATCACAATCAGAAAATGGTGTTACAATTAATATGCAAGTTATTGATACAAATTATCCATCTACTGGTAATTATTATTATAATATTAGAGTAGATACAGATACGTCTCAACTGTATTATGGTAATATACGTTTATCATGTATTCAATTAAACAATGGTCAATAAATGAGTTTGAAATGATCAAAAGTTAAAAATATTATTTTTATAAAAATATAATAATTTCATATTTTATTATATTTTTCTAATGTTAGAAAATATCACTACTTGGATAAATGATCCAACGCAGATAATAAAACCATCTCTTGGTCTGTTAGCTTTTGAAATATTAAATTCGTATCTAATGCAATTCTAAAATGTTTTGAACAAAAACCAAAATTTTTACAAATAATAAACACACCATCATCTGTTATTTTAAATTCACAAAAAATAGCCCCTTTTGTTAAATGTATATTATTCGGATTATTCATCGGAATCCATCGTAAATAAGTACCACATTTCAATTCATTCATTTCATCCACATATTTATAGTTTTTCAATTTGTTTAAAAGCTCCATGGTATCATTCTTAGACAAATGTAACTCTTTTAAAATATTTAGATTTGTTTCTATTATTTTTTCTGTTGTAAAATTTAATAGATTTTCATTAGTCTCATTATCTAGTGCTTTCATTAATTTATTTACATCCATTCAAATATACTTTATTATAAAGTATATTTTTATATGAGTTAGATAATGTTTTATTTTTTATATCTTTTATTACAATGTAAAATCCTCACGTTTAGTTTTTTTATATAATTTACCTTCTACACCACACATATCAACATATTTTCTTGCAATATAAGCATAATAGTAATCAATGTTTTCAATTCCTGTTACCAAAAAATCAAAATCGGTTTCTAATTTCGGAAATAATAAACATTTACCATATCTACTATCAGCCACAGTATTATCATTATTGAAACTATTTCTAAAAAATTTACAATTTATACAAAGTTTGGGTCTAACTTCATTCAATGCAAAAATGGATACAATCATAGAACAAATAATTGTAATAATATATTTCATATTATATTACACTCAAAAATATATTTAAGTAATTTTTGAATAAAATAAAAGGATCGTTACACTTTACCATGAGCTTCCAAATGATCCACCTAACACTGAATTTGCAGGAAGAATTTCGTTTATAAATCCTTCTTGTGAACCTGGTGTTGCGGCGTTAACTAATGGAGTGTTATCATTTTGGTACATATTATTATAATTTGGTAATTGTTGTGTGGAGGATGGAGATTGTGGATTCATTGGTAAAGAATTTATGGATGTACTATCTGTATATAATGATTGATTCATGGCATTTTGATTCATAGAACCCATTGAATTTTGTCCAGAAATAGGCTGCGTCACCTTAACTTTCGGATTTTTTTTTTTATCTTTTTGCGCGGGTTTTCCTTCCCAAAGCTCTACAACACGCTCAAATAATATGTTTACTTTCTCTCCAAGTCTTGTTTGTAAACTTAATGTTATCATAAGAATAGTAAGTACTACACCTGTAACGTTATAATCAGGATAATTGGAACCACTATATGTCGGAAAATACGTTATAAATCTATTAATAAAAAATAAACTAGAAAACATAGTCAATACTTGAATGACTACTTCTGCAATAATTTCAACACTACTTTTCGTTTCATCTGCTTCTGGAATATATTTCGAAATTAATTTATTAACAATTAAAACGGGTATAATACCTATAAAGGTATATTGAATCATATTTAAAATTTCAGATTTTGACTTATCATTAAAATAAAATACATGTTTAAAAAAACTTTCTTTTGAATCATCTGAACTATCCATATGTTTTATAAAAAGAAATAAATATTATAAAATAGTCTTTTACTAAATATAAATAAAACCAAAAACAACCAACAAATAATCACTAATGACTAATTTCTAATAACTAATGACTAATAAATTCTTTTATCATTGGAAAAATAGGTTCAATTACTTCGGCACAAGCAATAGCAACTAATTTATGTTCTTTTTGTGTTCCATTACCACTTCTTAATTGTATATAGTGAATCCATGAGCGTAGAGTACCATTCACGTACATCTTTGATAAAGTCATTCCTTCTGGTAAAACAGCTCTTGCTTGCTCTTTTGCAATTCCATTTTTAATAGCCCAATTGTATGCTTTTCTAGATAAATCTATTACCGTTTGTTGTTGAATATCCCAATTTTCATGTAAATCATTATCTTCACATTGAATACTATTTTGTCTATTTTTATTATCTTGTAGCCTAGATTCTTTATATTCAAATCCTAAATCAGCAATTGCATATCTTTGTGAAAATTCTTGAAAAGAAAAAGAACGATGTCTTAATATTTGTCTAGCAATATCCCTCGTTGTTTCTATTTCTATACAAATACTTACCATCTCAAAAGGAGACCAATGATTGTTTTTCATTAGATAATGAACAAGTTTTTCATTCGTTTCTGTGTTATCTTGGTTTCCAGGATTAGAAACACGTGCGCAATAACAAATCAAATCTTGAATATTTTTGGTATCTTCTGATGTCTTTGAGTAACTAATTAAGCTTACTTTCATATTTATTACTAATTAACGTATTTTTTAAGTGTGTTGTTTAATTGTTTTATTTTGGTATTTTACATAACGCAATAAATGCGTAAGTAATTTAGAAACAAATTATAAGTTATAGTTATAATTAAAATGAGTAGTTCACGTTCTATTGCAGCTGCTAGAAACAGACGTTCAGGCGAGACTTCTGTAAAACCTATGCAACCACAACAACAAAGACAACAACAACGCCCTGTTACATCAATACCTTCACAAAGTGCATTTTCTAATCAAAATATGAATCCAAATATGCAGCAATATAATAATCGTAATGTTAATAACACAACTAATAATCGTAATGTTGATATACCTAATGCAGCAAAATCTAATGGACTTCCATTTTCTAAATTGACTGTTTCAGATGCTATTGGTTTAGTTACATTAAGATTGGGGCGTGTTGAACAATTTATTATAGATATGCAAGAAGATGGTAGCAACTTAAATAACACAAATACCAGTATTCCAGAAAATAGTAAAATTATTGATAACAGTGTACTAACTAGTATAATAAATAGAATAGATTCATTAGAAAAAAAAGAAATAAATACTGTCTCTCATAGTAGTCAAATTAATAACTTGGAAAAAGAAGTACTCAGTATTAAAAACTTATTGAATAATCTAACAAATAATCTAAATAATTTAACCAATGATATGACAGGATTTATAAGTGTTACTAATGAAAAATTTATGGATTATGAGAATGCACTTATTGAAATAGAAAAAGAAGCATCTGCATTTCATGGGTTAGAAAATAATATAGATGAAAATGGAAACTTAGATGAAGATGATTCTAATGAAAATAATGAAAATAATGAAGTTATAATAGAAAAAAATGAATCTGGTGATAATAGTAACGAAGAGGAAAATATCCAAATGATTTCAAGCGAACTTTGAAATGTAAATGACTTAAAAACTGACTAATAATTATATTATATGAAAGTAATTATTAGTGATAAGAATAAAAAAGAAAAATTTATTGCCCTTTTTCATACTCTTAGAAATTCTACTAGTATTGTAAGTATTATTTTTAACTTAGATAATATCCATATTCAAGGTATGGATAAATCACATATTTGTATGTTTGATGCAAATCTACAAGTCTTATGGTTTAACGAATATGTAGTAGAACAAAAAACGACACTATGTTTTGATACAAATACCTTTTATGCTATTATTACTTCTAATTCTGAATCTAATATAATGATTCGATATGATGAAGCTAGCGATTCTGATAATTTAAACGTAGATTTATTGTTTGATACTACTGTATTTGTAAAGAGTCAAAGCACATTTAATAAATATTTTAAAATTCCTTTAATGGATTATGAATATGAATTTTTAGGTGTTCCAAAAACAGAATATGATGCTGAATTTTCTATCAAATCCAAAACTATTTGTGATATTGTTGGACAAATGATGACGTTTGGAAATGATATTAACATCAAATGTTCAGAAAACAAAATTGATTTGATAACAAATGGTATTGTAGGTGAAATGTTAGTAAATATACCTATTGAAGAGCTTACAGAATATAGTGTTATAGAAGATGAAGTGAATCTTACATATAGTCTCAACTATATCCATAAAATGTGTTTGACGAATAAATTATCAAATGAAATAAATTTTTTTATTAGCAATGAATGTCCTATGAAAATTGAATATAATTTAGATAATGATAGTTTTATGGCTTTTTACATTGCTCCCAAAATAGTCGATTAAATTCCCTTCGTTTCACTTATAAAAAATTAGTATTTTTAAAAAGTAAGTATATGAAAATAATTATAGGATTATTTATTTTTTGTTTAGTTTTATTTATATATTTACATGTCCAATTTCATTTAAAAACGAGTGAAGACCTTGAAATGTATGAAATAGATGATGTGTCCAAAGATAAATTAGAAGAAATATGTGATATTAGACAACCTGTACTATTTGATTTTAATAATCAAGCTATCATGGAATCAACAAATCATAGTTATATTAATAATCAGTATCACGCATTTGAGGTTAAAATACGGAATCTAAAAGATACTGACTCTAATAGCGAATTATATGTTCCTTTTCCGTTACATTCTACTATAAAATTATTTGAAGGAGATAAACAATCTATTTATTTTACAGAAAACAATGGAGATTTTTTACTAGATACTGGTATTCATAAAATTATAAAACAGAATGATGAATTTTTACGCCCATACATGTTATCTAATAGTAATTATGATATTATGTTTGGTAGTAACAACACAATTACACCACTTAGATACGAGCTAAACTATCGTAATTTTTTCTTAGTTACACAGGGTAGTGTTCAAGTGAAAATGACACCACCAAAATCTGTAAAATACTTATATCCACATTATGATTATGAAAATTTTGAGTTTCGTTCCCCGGTTAACCCTTGGTCACCACAAGATAAGTATTTATCTGATTTCAATAAAATAAAATGTCTTGAATTTACGCTTACTGTTGGTAAAATATTATTTTTACCGGCTTATTGGTGGTATAGTATTAAATTTTCTAGTTGTTCAAGTGTTACTTGTTTTAGATATCGCACTTATATGAATAATTTAGCAATACTTCCGTATGTTGGGCTATATTCACTACAAATACAAAATGTAAAAAGAGATGTAGCAAAAAAAATAGATATAAGTGAATTAAATAACGAAAATGTAATTGTAAATATTCACCATAATTCTGAAAAAAAAAATGAAAATACAAATGGGAGTATAAATGAAAATACAAATGAAAATACAAATGAAAATACAAATGAAAATACAACAGATATATCATGTTTACCAAGTGTGCCATCATAAATTTAATAAGTTACCATTTATTACCTAAATAATCAATATTATTTATCCATTCAGAAATAATATTATAATTTATTGGATCATCATCACGTATTTCAATTTCATGACTTTTTGAACTACACAAACCAGCACCTGCATTAAATAATGTATGACTTCCATTTATTTCATTTTTCACCATGTAAATACAATATTTATTTGGATTAATTACAATTTTACTTATATATGATGTATTAATTACCAAAGATGTTAATTTTATAAATTTTGACATTCTTATTTTCTTTTTGATTGCCTTAAATATTTGAATTCAATTTTTTAAACATTCTCATTTCAAACGCCGTTTTTATAAAAAAATCAAAGAAAATGGATTATATCATAAGGCTTTTTCACAAGTTATGAAATTAGAAAAAGTGTAAAAAATCAAATTTAGAGAGAAGTATACTTTATTTAATATTTTCTTAGTGTAATATATAATGTTTTCTATCGGTTCGTTATTTGGAAAAATGACTAAACGACGCTCTTCTACAAAATCGCGTACTAGAAAAACTAGAAAAACAAGAAAAACTAGAAAATCAAAAGGTAAACGTGGTGGATGAGGACCTCCTATAAATCCAAATATTTAAAAAAATAAAAAATTTTATACCTTTACTCATTTCACACGTTAGGAAAACGCAGATTTTATTATAAAACTATTTAAATATAAAACGATATAATGTAATATGGACGATTTGGACCAAAGACTTACGCTAGTTGACATTAATTTTTGGGAAAGAAGCAGAGAATTTTGGGAAAGAAGCAGAGAATTTTGGAAAAGCAACCGTGAACATTTGAAAAGAGATAGAGAATTTTGGAAAAGCAGCAGTGAATTTTGGGAAAGTAATAGAGAATTTTGGGAAAGTAATAGAGAATTTTGGAAAAGCAGTAGTGAATATTGGGAAAGAGATAGAGAATTTTTAAAAAGAAGATATTTTTCGTTAGGGCTAGGATTAGGGTTAGTGTTAGGGTTAATTTTTGGTGTGAAATCGTAATGTAAAAGCGGATGTTTTCACACGTTAGGAAATGAGAAAAGGTATAAAAAATTTAAAAAACTTTTGAATGAATGTTTTTTATAACAGGATAAAAAGTTTTTTAAATTTTTCATCTTATAAAAGGAAATTTTGATCAATGTAGAATATGAATATCCATAAAAGATGCTTAAATTATTCATTATTATAAATTTTATTGAAAATTTAATTATTGAAAATTTAATTATTGAAAATTTAATTATTGAAAATTTAATTATTGAAAATTTAATTATTGAAAATATCAAAAACTTGGCGTAAATAATCAAGACATTTGTTAGTTCTACATTTTATAGTTGTTATTTCTTGTCTACATAAAGCACAATTTGATTCTTCTTTAAATATTTCTTTCTTTAAAACATTTTTAATACATGTTCCACAAAATTCGTGATTACAATTCATTGTTACAAACTCACTCTTTTGTTTAGTATCATAACAGATGACACATTCTTCATAATTATCATTATTGCTATCATTTGATAAAATAATATTTATTTTTTCTTTTTTATCAATTTGTATGTTTTTATAACCATGAAAAGCAACTAATATAGGCATCAGGTGTAATGATATTAATGAACTATGTCTAATAAATAACTCAACTATATCTTCTTCTGAAAACTGTTCTATAATCATTTGATTGTTTATCATATCTTCGTTTGTTGAATTTAAAATATATTGTAACACTTTATTAAAATATATTCCCATATGTGTCCTAGTTGTTACTCTGCATCTTGTAATAGCTAATACTTGAACCATTCTAGATGTGTTTTCTATTGAATACATATACAACCAAGTTGCTAAACCTAATATTACACTTTGCCCTTGTTCTTCTAATTCTTTTTTTTTCAGCATACACAATTTCTCAAAATATACTATTACAATATTATTACAATTTGTAATAAAATGGTCATCACATCCACAAAAAGAACATTTACGTCCTTGTATATTTATAACATTCCCTGTACTTCTTAAATTATAAGAATGATTTACGTTATTTCTGTTTTCTAAACTCATATTATAACTATTGTTAAAATAAATAACTGTCAAAAAACAAAATCAATTTTTTTATAAAAATGAAATACTTAATTTACGTTTTATATATTTTCTACTTTTTGTAAACGTTTTTTATCTAATTAACAGATAACAAACTTAGATATAATGATAATGGTATAAAGATATAATGATAATATATTAAAGATAAATAATATAATAATGACTTCAACCTATAAATTACATATTCATGATAGAAATTATTCTTCGTGGGATATATTTGAAACCGTTCAATTTCAAAAAGTTGAATTATCTATTGGTAATCCAATAGATGAAAAAATGTTTTCTAATGACGTTTTTACTGTGGATAAGAATAAAATAAATATATTACATTCGTCCATAAGAACCACCAAAGATATACCTGGTGTGCTTATTATTAGTGGAAATAAAACATATGGACGTAATAAAAAAGGCAAACTATTATATAAATGTCTTCCTGATGATATGCGTATTCCACCTTTTTTGATTCCATATGAAATCAAACATGTTGGTTTTTCAAAGGTGTTTATTAATTTATATGTTGTATTTACATTTGTTGAATGGATAGATAAGCATCCTATTGCGACCATTAGTAAAGTAATCGGTCCAGTAAATATCTTGGATAACTTTTATGAATATCAGCTCTATTGTAAAAGTTTAAATGCATCTATTCAAAAGTTTCAAAAAGATACTAGTAAAGCATTAGAAAATAAATCACATGATCTATTTATTGAAAGTATACAATCCAAATATCCTTCTATTGAAGACCGAACTAATAAGTATGAAACCCAAGGAAAAGACGAATATAAAAGAAAAGATGAGCTCAAAAGAAAAGATAAAAAAGATAAGGATAAATGGCATATTTTTACAATTGATCCACCAAATAGTTTAGACTTGGATGATGGTTTTAGTATTCGCGACTTAGATAATGGCGGACATCAATTATCTATTTATATTTCCAATGTTACTATATGGATGGACGTTTTAAATGTATGGGATTCATTTTCACGCCGCATTTCAACTATTTATTTACCAGATAAAAAACGACCTATGTTGCCTACTATTTTATCAGATAGTTTATGTAGTTTACAATCTAATGTTACAAGAATTGCCTTTTATATGGATATATTTATTAATAATGAAGGCGAAATTGATGAAATCAAATATGGTAATTGTTTTATAAAAGTAGCCAAAAATTATTGTTATGAATCTAATGAATTATTAAATGATAAGAATTATAATAAATTATTAACTGTTACAAGAGAATTATCCAATAAATATAAGTATATTTATAATATTAAACATAGTCATGATGTAGTTAGCTATTTAATGGTATTAATGAACTGTCGTTGTGCAGAGCAACTTATAAAGCATAGTACTGGTATTTTTCGTTCTACGGTAATAAAACGTTCTCTGGATATTCCAGATAATGTTCCCGAAGAAGTTTCCAAATTTATTAAAATATGGAATAGTTCATCAGGGCAATATATTAATGGTTCAGATATAAAAGATGAAAAAACGCGAAGACATGAATTACTAGATATGGACGCATATATTCATATTACCAGTCCAATAAGACGATTAGTGGACTTATTGAATATTATTAAATTTCAAGAAGTCACGGGAATGATTCAATTATCAGAAAATGCTAACCAATTTTATAAGAACTGGTTATCTGATTTGGAATATATTAATACAACAATGCGTTCTATTAGAAAAGTCCAATGTGATTGTACACTCTTAGATATGTGTTCCAATCAACCTGAAATAATGGAGAAAGAATATGATGGATGTTTATTTGATAAAATTACACGCACAGATGGATTATTTCAGTTTATTGTCTTTTTACCTGAATTAAAAATGTCTTCAAGAATCACAATGAGAGAAAATCTGAATAATTTTGAATCGCATAAATTTAAATTATTTTTGTTTCATGATGAAGAGAAATTTAAACGTAAAATCCGTTTACAACTCATGCAATGAAGATTAAAAATGTAATAAAAATAAAAAGTATCTAATAAATATCCATATTTTTATCAATAGACACTTCTTTGGCTATATTTCTAATAATTTTTTCGTCTTTGATAGAATCGTCACCATGACCTCCCATTGCTTCAATAATTAATTTATTATACTGATCCGATTTTTTTGAATCACTATATATACAATCGGGATACTTTGCTTTAAATTCAGGTAATAACTTTGAATTTTTATGTGCAATATATTTAATTGCTTTTCGTAATTTCTTCTTTTCTATATTTTCTTTTTCCCATTTATTCTCGTCTTTTACATACATGACTTCTCTCTTTGTATCACTACAATGAACTGGCCTTTTATGAATATCTAATTCTCTTAATTTTTTAACAATAATATTACTTATTCCCTCAACATATCCTAATTTTCCCACATTTTCTAAATCTGATAATTGTATTTGTAATGAATCTACAAAATCCATTATGTTCATTGCATCTTTACATTGCTCATTCAAAAATACGTTCAAATTGAAAGTCTTATTATTGGAATTTATATTACTATTATTAATTCCCATATTTCCATTTTCACATACTTTCATTACCATTTTATTCTGTTCCACCAATAATTCCTTGAATTCGGTATTTTCTTTCATTAAGTATTTGATTAATTTATCTTTATTGATATTTACAGAATTATCAGATTCTGTTTTACATAAATCTTGTATAAAATAATTGATATACTTACAATTTTTCTTATGTTTACAAAGTGACGATAAATATGCATAGGTTTTACCACATTCGCAACCATGAATGGTAAGGGGATTTTTGGGGATTTTTTCGTTAGATTCATTAGCCACTGAGACTGAGAGATGTTTTATGGTCTTACAGTGTTTTGTAAAATCTTTTTTGTTTGACGTATAATAGTGACAAGTTTCACAGCAAAATTTTTGGGGATTTTTGGGGATTTTTTTGTTAGCCATTATTAGCATATATGGCTAATAAAAAATCCCCTAAATTGTTTTCAAAAAATATTATTTTTAAAAATTATGGTAACAATTTATAAATTATTTTTTTGGAGACCAGAGCTTAAAAATTTTTATGGTCACATAAATTTGTTTTTTCAAAGACTTTTTTTGATTTTTCAAAAATGGACAAAAATAAATGTCCAAAAATCGAAAATCAAAAAAAGTCTTGGAAAAAAATATAAAAAAATTGCGTCTTTAAGTTGTTTTGGGAATATATTATATTCCTTTAAGTTGTTTTGGAATATAATATTTCGTGAGTTCTTTTTCCATAAAAACTAAAAGGATGTAAAATAAACTTAAAATAAATACAACATATAACACATAAATTAAATGTTTCGTTCACTATTTCATAATTGCGGAAAGGTATATTTGAAAATTCTTCCTACGATGGTGACTTTTTCAGGAATATCAGGTTTACTTACTGGAATTGGTACTTACAATTGTGATATTCATAATATTAATAATAAAAAAACAACAGCAAATGTATATACATATATGATAGCATATATATCTATTGGTATAGTAACAGGTGTAATGTATCCAATAAGTTTTCCATTATGTGCATATTATGTTTGTAAAGAAAAATATGTGTCTAATAAAGAAGAGTAATTTTATAATTTCTTAATTTCTGTGTTTATTTATTGATAATAAAACCAATTTAGATGTAGTTCTATATTTTATATAATATGTTCCAACCAGGTGATATTTTTTTTACAAAAAACAATAAAAAAGGTAAAGTTTTACGTTTAGCTGCAATAGATGAATTTGGATTTGATTTTCATTACACATCAATAAATTATGTGGTTCAATTTGAAAATAATTATTGGCGACAATTACCTCATGCAACATATAATATTATAGTAAATGGTGAACGCGGATATTCATATATTATGAATATTGAAGATATGCATACAAAATAATTATTCTAACAAAATACATACGTCATTAGTCATTATTTTTATCAATAAATACTTCTTTCGCTATATTTCTAATAATTTTTTCGTCTTTGATAGAATCATCGTCACCATGACCTCCCATTGCTTCAATAATTAATTTATTATACTGATCCGATTTTTTTGAATCACTATATATACAATCGGGATACTTTGCTTTAAATTCTGGTAATAATTTTGAATTTTTATGTGCAATATATTTAATTGCTTTTCTTAATTTCTTTTTTTCTATATTTTCTTTTTCCCATTTATTCTCATCTTTTACATACATGACTTCTCTCTTTGTATCACTACAATGAACAGGGCGTTTATGAATATCTAATTCTCTTAAATTTTTAACAATAATATTACTTATTCCTTCTACATAACCTAATTTTCCGACATTTTCCAAATCTGATAATTGAATTTTCAATGAATCCACAAAATCCATTATATTCATTGCATCTTTACATTGCTCATTTAAAAATACATTCAAGTTGAAAGTCTTATTATTGGAATTTATATTACTATTATTAATTCCCATAGTTCCATTTTCACATACTTTCATAACCATTTTGTTCTGTTCTACCAATAATTCTTTAAATTCACTATTTTCTTTCATTAAGTATTTGATTAGTTCATCTTTTTCTATAAATATTTCTGAATGTTCCTTTTTTTCTGTAATTTCAGTAATTTCTGTATTTTCTTTTTTTATATCCTCTATTATTAGACATTTTTTTTTATGTTTCCATAAGCCAGAATTATCTTTATACACACGTCCACAAGCGCATTTACATTTGGGGTTTTTTGGGGTTTTTTCCATTTCCATCAAACCATAATTATTGACAAAATGTTTTTGCGTGTCAAGGTGTCGCAAATAATCCTTTTTATTACACGTATAAAAGTCACAAGATTCGCAGTAAAATTCTTGGGGTTTTTTGGGGTTTTTTTGATTGCCAACCATTGCCATATTTTGGCAATATAAAAAAACCCCTAAATTGTTTTTTTAATTAATAATTTAAAATTTTAAAAATTATGGTAACAATTTATAAATTATTTTTTTGGAGACCAGAGCTTAAAAATTTTTATGGTAACACAAATATTTTTTTCAAAGACTTTTTTTCATTTTTCAAAAATGGACAAAAATAAATGTCCAAAAATCGAAATTCCAAAAAAGTCTTTGAAAAAACATTAAAAAAATTGCATCTTTAAGTTGTTTTGGGAATATATTATATTTCTTTAAGTTGTTTTGGGAATATAATATATGGGTCCTAATTCAGCTTCTTATTATGTAATAAAACATTCACAAACTGTTTCGGGTCTTCTTTATGTGATAAAAATAAATTGGTAATTTCGGCGGGTGAGTATAAATAGGGATTAATCTTTTTAATTTTTTTCATATCTGGTTCAACTTCGTATAAATGTTTATAGATATCTTTTATCATTTCGTGCGAACAGTTACCCATATTCACAGGAACATCTATTCTTCCTGGTCTAGTTAATGCCTTATCTAATTTATCATAATGATTTGTTGTAATTACCATAATTCTACCAGGTGTTTCTTCTATTCCATCCCATAAATTTAAAATATCATCTAGTGTAATGGGATCTTCTATTTGATTTATTACAGTAGTTAACATTTTCATATTATCTGATTCTTTATTTTGTTTGTTTTCATAAATATTATGTAATGGTGAAAATAAATGCGGATTTTGTTTTTGGTTTATATCTTTATCTCTATTTCTTTCTAGGACAATATCCCCTTGTGCATCAATATCTTCAATAACAATTATTTTATTTGAAAATCCAATACTATTTTTCTTATTATAATAACTATATCTATCTTCAAAAAAGAATTCATGTAATTGCCTTTGAGTTTTTATTAGTTTTAATGATAAACGCACAATATGCCTATGGGTATAATGGGCTAAACATTTTACGAATGATGTTTTACCAGTACCAGGAGGTCCATGTAGGGCAAATCCAATCGAGTATGGAATCCCTTTACTATAAAACCAATCTTTATTATTAAGAAAAAAATCTAATTTATCTATAACAATTTGCTTATCTTCAAAAAAAATATTATGAAAAGACCTTGATGTATCAAAAACACTTTCTTTCCAACATGAGAATTGCGATTCAGAATCACGTTTTGTATTAACAAGTGTATAAAAGAATACTTTATTATTTCTACTTTCTTCAATATATCTAGTATATTCATCTGTAATTTGCTGAATATAATTCATCATTCTACTTAAAGAAGTGTAATACGAAAAAAGAGTAATTTCAATATCTTCTGTTTTTGTATTTGATTCTTTTTTATCTGATTTTGACTCACTAATGGTTACTTTTGTTAAAGCATATATTTGTAATTCTCTATTAAATAAAAAGGGCTTTTTTTGCGAAACAATAAAAACATCATTTTTATAATTTATTTTTTCAGATTTATCTTCCAAGTCATCGGAATAAAAATCTTTTATTTCATGAATAGTATCATTTTTATCAATTCCGTCTATAATTTCTTTCCATACTGCTTTAAATCTAGTTCCAAATACAGATGAAATTACTTGACTTGCATTATAATTTATTCCAGAACATTTTTTACCATCCATTATAATGATATTTTTTTTATATAATGTGTATTTTATTTTATCTATAACATTCATATTTTCAAAATCAAAACTGAGATTTAAATTATATAATACTTTTATAAAGTAGCTCATTAAAGTTAATAAAATAGTTGTTATTATAGTATCCAAGAAGGGATCATTTGTCTTTATAAATGAAAATATCTTCATTTTTATACTTTCATTTGCGTTTGTTACAATATCATGAATCATTATAGCTAATAGGTATTTTGTGTTTAAATAATATTTTATATTTATAAAAAATATATAATATTACGTAAAAAAGTTAGATATTATTTATGTATTTATATAATGTATAATATTGAAAGAAATAATGAAAAAAATATTGAAAGAAATATAAACAAAGATAATAGTCAGTTTATTCATTTTTACTGTAATAAACTATTATGTGCTGATTTTATTAATTATGCTACAAAAATGAAATTAGATATAGGTAATATATGTTGTGGAGGGGAAGGATGTAAAATAAATAATGTGGATAATATAAGAGCTAATGAAATTAAAACGGAATTTTTAGCTACACATAGCGAATATATGAATAGATGACTTGTTACTTAGTTATATTTTATTGTACGATTATTTCTTATATGATTATTTCTTATATGATTTTTTCTTCTACATTATATCCATTTATAAGGTCCTTCACCTTTAACGTTTGTTTTTGTTTTTAATGGTTCTGTATTTATATCACATCGTTTTCCATGAACCAACCAATAAAATTCACCATTTTCACCATATACATTAAAAGAATTGTCTTTAACTTCTGAAACATTAAACAGATTCAATTTACCTTTATAAATAGGAGTAATTTGAATAGTAAACTCACTTCCTAAGGCTTCTACATAACTTGGTAAATGTATAGTAATATTTTGATTATTTGTAATTTCTGATTTTCCTCTATAATAGATACCTCCTTCTGGTCCTTCTAGGCATGCATGAACTAAATAATGGTTTTGTTTTTCAGGATGATCAATGACAAATGTTTTAGTAGTATTATAAAGTATTTCACTAGTTATTGGATTATATTGGAGTCCATTTAAATCAGTGAGTACATCAGTACTTTTTATAGGATTTACAAAAAAACCTGTATTACCTCCTGTAACACCTATTCCAGATGCATTGAGAATTATCGAATTTTTACTTTGACCTGTTGACCCAGCCATATATCCAATAGCAATACTGTAATCACCTTGATTTGAGTTTCCTGCATTATATCCTAATGCCACAGAAAAATTACCTTGACCAGTATATCCTGCATTTTGACCTAAACTGATTTTAGAGCTTCCAACATTCCATAAATTTAGATTAGAATTCCAATATAAATAATCACCATAGTTAGTTCCGTTTGTTAACCCCGCACCAGTAGGTCCAGTGTTACCTGTTGGTCCTGTATTTCCAGTGTATCCTGTGGCGCCAGTATTTGTTGCAGTACCTGCTAAACCTTCTGGTCCAGTGTTTCCAGTAGGTCCTGTATTTCCAGTAGGTCCTGTGTTTCCAGTAGGTCCTGTATTTCCAGTAGGTCCTGTGTTTCCAGTTGGTCCTGTGTTACCTGTTGGACCAGTGTTTCCAGTAGATCCAGTGTTTCCAGTAGGTCCAGTGTTTCCAGTAGGGCCTGTATTTCCAGTAGGTCCTGTGTTTCCAGTAGGTCCAGTGTTTCCAGTAGGGCCTGTATTTCCAGTAGGTCCAGTATTTCCTGTGGCACCAGTATTTGTTGCAGTACCTGCTAAACCTTGTGGTCCAGTGTTTCCAGTAGGGCCTGTATTTCCGGTAGGTCCAGTATATCCTGTGGCACCAGTATTTGTTGCAGTACCTGCTAAACCTTGTGGTCCAGTGTTTCCAGTAGGGCCTGTATTTCCAGTAGGTCCAGTATTTCCAGTTGGTCCTGTGTTACCTGTTGGACCAGTGTTTCCAGTAGGTCCAGTGTTTCCAGTAGGTCCAGTGTTTCCAGTAGGTCCAGTGTTTCCAGTAGGTCCAGTATATCCTGTGGCACCAGTATTTGTTGCAG